>Ga0131853_10019199_pt1 | contig 12442 bp, 12 predicted proteins | sample TergutLab28metaG_FD_92764 | JGI IMG/M metagenome (GOLD analysis project Ga0131853, IMG submission 92764) | Labiotermes labralis P1 segment gut microbial communities from Petit-Saut dam, French Guiana - Lab288 P1 (version 2) (version 2) | ecosystem: Host-associated > Arthropoda: Insects >...
ATATTGTTGTCTTTTTCATACAGTATGTATCTACATATTGTTGTTTTTTTCATACAGTATGTATCTACATATTGTTGTTTTTTTCATACAGTATGTATCTACATATTGTTGTTTTTTTATTGCCTGTTTTTTGTTACCTGTGTTATAACTGCCTCTATATTTATTATTTATGCACTGTTCCTGTTTTACCAATGTAAATTGTATTGTGCTGCATTCTTTTACTTCTGTATCTTATGTGTTGTATTTGTTTTGTCATTAATGTCTGCATGAAGTTTTAATTGTGGCCTGTTTCATATTCAGCTGCCAGTTGACAGATGTTGGATTTGTGAAATATATATATATATATGTATCTGTACCATTCTGAACCAATTTTTTAATACTACAGCATGAAAATTCATCCCAGTGAACTTGATCAGCTTGTAAATTACTGTGTAGCTAAGAAAACTGTTTCACACACACACAGAATCAAAACCCATTGTACTACCCTGTTTGTTCAGCACAGTGTTTGGTGTCAGTGGCATACCCAGGAATTTTGTTCAGGGGGGGGGGGGTTCAACAAATTCAGTTGAGGACAGGGGCCAGAGGGAACGGGGATCTGGGGGCGGTAGCCCCCTAGTCAGGGGTTCTGGAGGCAGCTGTAATTTGGTTCAAGAAATATCATTTCATATAGTAATATTTTCTTAATTTTTGGTACTTTAAGACTATTTATGATGACAACCAATTTATTTGTCATTGCTGATGTAAAGCAGTTGCGAACCTAGATAGTTTTAGAATTTTACTGCCTTTTTTCCGAACATCTTGAGGTGTTGGCATCCTAAATTGAGCAATTTTTAACAGTTTTCACAATTGGGTTGGGTTTGGCACAATTTTGGAAGGCCTTCGGAATTTCGGGGGGAAGGGGTTTGAACCCCCCCCAATCCCCCCCACCCGGTACACCACTGTTTGGTGTTACATTGAGAAGGGAAGTAAATTTAAATACCTTATAGTGAACGGACCTTTGTCGGTGCTAAGTGAGCGTAGTGCTGTATTGAGGTTTGACTGTGTATGTTACCATCCAACTGCAAAATAATGCTGTTGTTCTGCAGGTCCCTGGAGTCCCTTGGAGCACTGCAGTGTAAGATGCGTATCCAGGCCAATGATGACGTATATGAAACCACAAAAAACAGGTTGGCTGCGGCAGAGGAGAACCACAAGAAGAACTGGTAATTATTTTTGTTTGTTCCATGTCAGGTCTTTCAAAACATTTATGCGTGTGCATACACTGTTCGAATTAGAATTCATACCGCGTGTTGTATTCGCACACTGAGATGGTGTCATTGTAGGTTAAAACATGTCAAGGCATGTAACGTAGTTCAGTCGAGATATATCAGCAGGTTATGTTCTCTCGGTTGTTAATATGTTTGTTTATTCGTATGTGTGTGCACAAACATTTTTTGTATACCTGTGTATAATGTAGATAAACTGGCAGAGCTTCTTACTGAAGTGAATGGTTATTGACTGCATGGCTGGGGTTCATTTCCCTGTGGGGTGTAGAAATTTTTGTTTTTACAAGTATGTCAATACCATTCTGAGACATATCCACTGTTGTATTGGATGAGTAGAGGAGAATCTTTACTCAGAGATAAATTAGCAGGATCATGAAGCTATCCTCGGAGCACCACGTAGCAATGTGACAAAGCCACAGGGATGATTCAATTTGTATCATTATATAACATAACATAGGCCTGTAGACATATACAGGATCCTTTCCATATCGGACAAGTATCTGCCACTGTACTGCAGCACGTATGGGTGATCAGCTGAGGAGGCTACTTCAATACATAAGTGGGCTGAAAGGAAGTGACAAAAGATACTTGTTAAATAAAATGATGACCCTGTATTTTGACATTGAATAAGTGGCAGTAGTTTTGAAGAACCAGCCTCCTAGCCAGATACCAGATAGGTGTATCATGTTGTGCAAGAGTCCATACTGTCGTTGATTGCAATATAATTAGAACCCAGTATAATGATGTGTTGTAAACACCGTGAAATCTCAGATACGAGGGTACATTTTTTGGTATATATAGAAAAATACTCAGAAAATTTAAGTAAAATTTTAACACTGTAAATTACACAAAGACATGTACTGCAGTGCACCAAATACTGAAGTGTCACTGGAATACTGAGTGTGAAAGAACGCTACTGTGGTATGCCCAATTTTTTCATTGCTTACCAGGAAGTGATGTACTACTGGGAAATGCTCTAAGGCCAGACTTATGTCGTGACCAATACTTCTCTGTGCAGATGTTTTGCTGGGGAGGGGGGGGGGGGACACCTTATGTTTCGGCTTGTATGGTAATATTGTGAGTAAAGTTGTTCACATTTACAACTCAACATGTTGTACAGTTTGCATACTTTGTTGTTGCAGCACAAGGGAAATCAAACCTGATGGACCAGGAATAGGAGTAAGAGTTAAGGTTAGGAATGCAGTGCCTCCACCCAGACAAAACCGCAACCCCATCAGTTCGCTTGGGCCTTCAGGGATGCATCTGAAGCATAATTATCCACCCAAATCATTAAACAATGGTTATGTATCATCGTCTCATCACGGTATCGTCAACGGGAATTCCATGCCAAACTTGGCACACACTAAACCTCAGGGCAACAACTATGCCCAGAAACCAGGAAACCCGGACATCATGAGGCGGCCACTCAGGTATATCAATTGAAATTTTGTGTGTGAATATTAACCTTTTGGCGCCGGAATTATTTTTTTTAATTTTAGCACACCCTGTACATAAAATGTGAATAATACAGGAACCAAATATGTTAGAATTATGGAACAAACTGCATTTTGAAGAGAAAAAATGGAGAGTATATACCATGTTTAAAATATTCAGTACCTATATTTGTTGAATAAGTATATAAAATGCAACTTTAGAGGTTAGCGGTGCGGTACGACCACTATAGTTGACGTTAGGCGTCTAAAGGTTAAGCATTATGATTTCCTGATATTGTATTAAGCTTATGCCTGAAGGAAGAGACAACACTGTAAGAAAGAACGTATCATGCATACAGAGGCAGCAGGTGCTTCCGAAATATTGATGCACATATGCCCAATAGCACAGCATTACATTGCAGAAGACAGTAAAACAATATTAAATATATGCACAGTATTTGAGTTTGAGGCTGACAAGCCACAGTACTTATTGATGATGCATTCGGTATTTCTCCAGTTACATGATGCGTGTACTTTATCTGCGCCTCTAGAGTACGGGTTTGCGCCGCACAGCAACGTCTTGGTCAATGACGGACCACATATACATTGGTGTTCCCATAAGATTATGATATTATAATATTATAATACCATTGCATTGCAATTGCCTACAGTAGTCAGTACAGCAACATGCTGTACAGGTTTGTAGCCTAGGAGCAATAGGCTGTATGTAGACTAGGTGTGTAGTAGGCTGTACTGTGAAGTCTAGGTTTGTGTAGGTACACACTATGACGTTCGCACAATGGTGAAATCGCCTAACGACGCATTTCTCGGAACGTATCCCCATCTTTAAGTGACACATATCTGCACCACACATACAGAGTAAACCAGTCTTTGTTGACCACCTTTGTTTCCATTAAAAGCCACCAGACTTATATAGGTAGCCAGTTTAGTGGAAACCATGCGACACTGTAAAAATTGAAGCATATGCTATCACCTGTGCAAATACACAGATCATAGTTGCAAGGACAGGTGGTCAAGTTGGTAAGCAGGTCATTGTCAATGAGTAGGAAATGTAAGTACAGTAATCAGTTGCCACTAGAGAATTACAATGTATTGTCCATACTTATGGAGAAAGGATGGGGTTGGGTGGACAGCAGGTAGATCTGCTAATGAATGAGGATTTTGGTTCATGTACAGTATGATAGAAAAACTATTCACCTTCAGGTCAGCCTACATAGGGATGTTGAACTTATACAGTAATCATGGCACTAAATGTGTAACTGTGGATCAAGATTAAAGATAAACAGGTGGCCAAGTTATGGCATTGTGACCATATATAATACCATGGGAATCAGCTTGTTCTATAAAAGTGTGGCCAACCATTGCAGGTGGCTGACTTACAAGGGTGGCCAGTTTCACAGTTTTCACCGTATTATTTGTTTTTCTCTGATCCAAAAGATTTCTGCTTTTGTTCCTCATTTGCAGCTGTGCAACAGCCATCTTCATCCTGTCTTCGCTCAAGATGTGGTGCTGTACACACATGACATAGAGTGACAGTCATGTCTCTGAACCCTAGAACATTTGGTCTCAGCTTATGCATGTGCACTAGTTGTACTGAAACCACAGTGAAATTTCCATTCAAGATATTTTTCAGGGTCATTGGACAAACCCAAGGAAAATATTAAATATGGGCATGGCTCTCATAGTAGGGCCTTGTAATCGGTAAATTGAAGGAATAAAATGGTGCTGTCACAAAGCATGATTATATTTTGATACCAATCGTTGTGTTACCTTCTGGCACTTGAAAGAGTACCGGAAACAACCAAACCCTTAGTTCATGTCACGCGCATTTACGTGTTTTGTTTACTGTATGGTGATTGTTGTTGTTTTGCAGGGAGAGGTTAATCCATCTCTTAGCTGTGAGGCCATACAAAAAACCAGAATTATATGACAGGATTATGAAAGGTACAGTTTACATATTTTCATATACTGGGGCCACAGAAAGAATTATCATTGATATGAAGGTTGAAAGCACTCGTATCTTCCTCCCTTCTGGCCCCCACCCACACCTTCAGTTCCTTCACACATAAGTCAGTCATCCCAAAGCTTATGCTCGCAGTAACACCGCTTGCATTAAATTGTCCATTTTTGACACCAACTGAGGCACCTATGATACATACATTTACAGTCATACATTTCTCGTACATATTTCGGCATCATTTACGCCATCCTCAGGGGGCTCTACACCAAGCTTTAAATCTTACTAAAATATAATACTCATAGATTGTATAACATTATTCTTACAGCTAATGTTAATAGTATGGGTTTCACAAACTGTGATTACAAGAGTACTTTTTAAAGTGAAGGTAAATTGAAGTTCACCCAGGCATAGGCAATGAAGGCACAGCAGAGGAGTAGAGGTATAGCTCCACTCTTTCTTTAGCCTCGGCGTTGGGTGGGGGTGGTCAGTGCCATTCTTTGACCGCTTTACCCCCTGGAAGGAGACCCAGTACCACTGAACAGGAGGCTGCATAGGCCCCAGGGCCAGTTTGGGAGAGGTGTGGTGGTGTCTAATCATGAGGCTTCTTTCCATAGCCTCACTTTACACCATATTCTCAACTTATTACTTGAACCTTATTCGTGAGCAGAAACATTTCGATTTTACCACATGCGTGGCCTTTTTTTCGGCTGTTGTGTAATTTTGCCATTGTGTTACCTTGTACAGCCAGGACAGTGACACTGTTCTGGCTCTAGGCTCTGGGCTGGATATCTGAGGAACTGCGGTTCACTCTCCAGAAGGGGCAACACATCTCCTCTCCAAACTGTCCACATTAATTCTGGGGTCCACCCAGCCTCCTCTTCAGCACTTGCAATTGGCTCTTTCCCCAAGGGTGAAGTGTCTGAGGTGTTGAAGTGAACCATTAACCCCAGTCTGGCACCACAGTTAAGAATGAATGGACTTATGCCTCCACTGTATACACCGTCACGGTGTACGGAAGGACAACTCTGTGTCATTTCTTAACCTCTTCTGTTCTGATATTTACCTAACTAATTAATTCAACTTACTAATTTTTTTGTTCCCATGGGTAAATGATTTGTGTTATTATGCTGGTACTTCATATATTATACATCTACGCAGTATTTGTACAGTTTGTTTTTGGTTAGCGCTTGTGTGATGTTACTTGCATGTGGTGGTAGTATGTTGATTTGTTCTTTGACACTGTCAGTAACATAGTCTACATACTGTCAGTTATGTGTCACATGTTGGCTTAATTTGATGGGAGGATTTTCCAACTAGTTTGGCTGAGTATACCCTCATGGAAGGATCTCGCAAATTAATTTTATGGTTGTGTTGTTCTTTTTTGAATCCTGTTTTCTTGAGAGTTCAGACTTAGTTTTTCAACCATCTTAGTGCCAGGCTGTATGGATAGGTCATTCTAAAAACTGATAACCTATAAACCTAGAGAAATATTTAGATCTTTAATGAGTAAAAGAGGCACACCATTCAGTGATGTAATTGCTGAACTCTCTGGGGCAAGGTGGAATGTTCACGCACCTGAAGAGGTGGCCATTAGATCATAATGTGCATTGATACTGTTGACCAGCAGATCGGCTGCACGGCACTAAGAGGGTTAAACTATGACGTCTCTGTCTAAAGAGACACATTAATGTTATATATTTGCTTTAGTGTTTTGTGAAACCTAATTGTGTATATGTTCTGATGTATGTAAAATTATGTGAGATTTAATGCCATTCACATAGTATGTAATTTTTTGAATTATATGCTTTTCTTGTACAGTGATTTGAGTAACTGAGTCATTTGTTGCAAACTCTGGAGATAGTCCACCTCTCTGATAACATTATGCCCAGATGTCCATGGTTCGTGCCCAAAGTTTTGTGCAAACATGCTGTGACAGTACTGTTAGCGTAGAAAATTAAGTGGTAATGTGGATCTTGTGTCTGAGTTATGGTGCTGTGTACATGTCAGCCACATTGTCAGAACATCAGTTTGTGGTTTGCTTTGCATATCGCCATCACACAAACATTTGTTCCACGTTACCATATACATTGTGTAAGAAAGTTTTTAAATTCAGAAAGTCGCGTTTTGTTCCAGATGGTTTGCGGGACAGGGATAGGAACAGTTTAATGACTGTCCTAATGCAGGTGGCTGTTATGCGGGACAATACCTACCAACTCATCCGCCATGTGTGGAATGACGTACAGGAAGACTGGCCGTTCTATTCAGAACAAGAGAGGCAACTGTTGAAGCGGTCTGTATCGCACGTACATAGCAGGGTATTGCCAGTGAAGAGACAGTTTTTCGAGGTATAGATGTGAAGATTTAGGGTATGTGGGGTGTGACATGTGAAGATTTAGGATATCTGGGATGTGACATGTGAAGATTTAGGATATCTGGGGTGTGACATGTAAAGATTTAGGATATCCAGGGTGTGACATGTGAAGATTTAGGATATCTGGGGTGTGACATGTGAAGATTTAGGATATCTGGGGTGTGACATGAAGGTTTAGGATATCTGGGTTGTGACATATGAAGATTTAGGATATCTGGTGTGTGACATGTGAAGATTTAGGATATCTGGGGTGTGACATGTGAATATTTAGGATATCTGTGGTGTGACATGTGAAGATTTAGGATATCTGGTGTGTGACACTGTGTTCTTGGAAGAGTACTTGCTGCATTTTTTTTTTATAATTATTGTTCCTTTAGAACATGTGAAACTGTACTCTGGAATGTGACAGTTTCACATTCTAGAAGTACTGAGACTTGAGCAACATAACTGTGAGAATGTCCAAACCCATAGGTATGTTGTCAGTTAGATTTTAGTTGCAAGATTGGCAGGAAAGCTTCCTATGTTAAAGGTAAAATTTTGTTATATGCATGAGAAAGAGGTTGCAGTACCCATTGAATACGAGACTGGATGATCCCCAGAGCCAGTCAGGGCACTTTGGAGAAGAGAAAATTCACTTGCTGCTTCCAAGGAATCAAACCACAGTGTTGTGATCGTCCAGCGTATTGCATAGTCGCTATATGCTTTTTACCAATAAATATCTTGAAAGAATCATACAGCCAGAAAATGGCAAAGCAATTCTCTTTTGTGTTGTTTGCATGTCCTCAGAAAAACTCGTACTCTGTTTGGGGTTTGTGAGACACCTCTTCCAGGTTATTGCTTTTGTGGCTACAAATGTAAGCACTCAGACACTGCAGTGGATGTCAGATTTTTTATTTATATCCATAAGCATTATATTTACTGTTTCTGATTGAAGATACTAAAATTTTTTGACTCTGTTGTTGTTTGTTGAGTACTACTTTTCGAGATGGTGATGGAAATTGATTTTGTTTGTGTCTCTAGGCATAAACCACAGAACCTTACCCCACCAGGAAGCAGTGACAGTGGAAGTTCAGGCAGTGGCCAGTCTCCCACGAGCACACACCCAGGTAGCCCTCCTTCAACCATCTCTTCTTCATCGAGCATGAAGAGGCCCGGATATATTGACGGAGCAGACGGTCTTCCAACTAAGCGCAAGCGCATATCTCATTACCATACCAAACCAATAGACCAGACACCTGTTGTGGCCAAGTTACCTGATTCAAGCCAACAGCAACGTAGCACACCCGCAGATTCATCATTGGCATCACAACCCGAAGATTTCTTTCGGCATAAGGACAGGGACAAAAGCAGGGATGCCATGAATGTGAACCGTCATTATAGGGAATATGGGGGCAGTAGAGGGAGTAGTGGTGGAATTGAGACATTGCTCAGGAATAATGCCTACAGCAATCATAACAACTCCATAGTGTCAGCAGCCATGGACGGGAAGTGGAGTTGTGGGCCAGAGAATGAGGAAAGTGATAAACGAAGTGGCAGGAGTGCTCAAGTGTGTTATGATAGCAGTGTAGTGGCCAGCAAGGCTAATTCATCTGGTGATAGTGGTGTTAGTGGTGGCACTAGAGTGACATCAGCATCAGTGGATGATTCCTCTACCCCCTGGAACAGATCGACAGAAAACGGAGTGCTCAGTCAATCGACAAGCGGCCGAGGTCATGGAGGTCATCACGACAACCATTACAGCAGGTGGGCAACTCAGGTCTCATCGACAACTCAAAACAGTTCTGTCGTCGGTTCAAGTCCAGAGAGTCAGTCAGAGAACATGGACACAGGAAATGAGAAGGAAGTTAAGGATGGGAAGTCTGGAAGCACCACCAATTCTGAGTATCCAGAGTATCTGTTGTAAGTAAAGAACTTAATTTGTGACAGCTTCTTGAAAGTTTGTAAACTTGTCAGAGTTGGTTAATGTCACTAAGTTTTAAGTGACGTAGAAAAACAGTGTTCTTCAAGTATTGTAAAAGTTCTAAGCTGTGTATAAACTTTTGCACTGGGGGGTCACATTCTCAGAATTCAGGAAAATATGCACTCGAAGATTGGCACGCATCCTGCTTAATAAAGTACTGAGAGTGAGAATGAAGCTGTGTACTAGAGTTTTGGTGCATTAGCAGTAACTTATATAGGCTAAAAATTTGTATTTAGTCCTTTGTTTAGGTCATAAACATAATCATAAGACAGTTGAAGAATAAGAGACCAACTTGATGTCACTAGTTATTAAGTTTTATTTCACTTCTTCTATGCTCAACATGTTTCAGACATTAATGCATCCATCATCAGGAGCTTGTGACTTTTCTGTTGTATCACCACATTGGTTGTGTGTTCTTGTTTCGATGTGTATTGGAGTTTCGGTATGGCTGGCTTGGGGTGGTATCCGTGTAGCAGGCTGAAGCGTGCTTACAATAGAAAAGTCAAAGCTCCTGATGATGGATGTATTAATGTCCGAAACATGTTGAGCATAGAAGAAGTGAAATAAAACTTAATAATTAGTGACATCAAGTTGGTCTCTTATTCTTCAACTATCACAATGATGCACAGTCCAATATACATAAGACGTGAACAGAGCAATGGAAGGAATAAGAGGTGTAAGACATAGGAAGGAATGTGCGAGTATATCCCGTTAGCTTACATAAATGTTTATCCTAGTGCTAAGTCTATAATTTAAGAAATGTAATAGATTTCCCTTCTTTTTACACAGTATTTTTTTATAAAGTCACTTTTCCACATCTTATTCCCAGGAAACCAAGTAAGAAATACAGTTTGTTCCATGTTATGGCTTTTTCATGTAATTGGTTGACTGTGGAATAAGTCACCATGCAAAAGGGGTCTTTTCCTTTTCCTTCTTGGAAAACAGTCTGCCAGTCTGCAAGGTCTTCTGTAATTCATTACTACACATTTCAGTCACGCTTAACGATCGTTCAGAAAATTATTTCACTCATTCACACTCACAGCATTTTTTGGTATGATCCCACCATCCTCGGGTGAAATATCTGTTTTCACGTCATAAACTACCCTAATTTCAATTTATTGTAGTTTATTAAAATTAGGGTTATAATGATCTCAGTAATAATAAAATAGACTTGCCATTCCATGCATTTCTAAATTCTATTAAAATTTTTGCATTCTAATGAGACTCGCTCAGATTCCGATGCATGTACATATACACAATGTGTACTTACGTCCACCATTAAACGCCAATGGTCAGCTACAGCGTTGTGCCATTACCATCGTAGTGATAAGGGAGTTCGTTTATTTAATATGTCTCCATTGAATTTTGTCACCAGAGGGCTAACTGATTTATTCATGAATCTCAGTGTGTTTGTCAGAACCTCCCGTATTATTCTTTCTGAAGGCACCTACATTTCAAACAGTACTTGGCAGTGTGAATGAGGCCATTGTCAATAGTAGAGAAAGGCAGGCGAAATGTTGCAAATAATTTCTTTCTTTCTTTATGGAAACAAAATGTACATTATAAAACATAATTTAATTTAAATCAGGCAACTGAAATTAAGCTATTATATTGAATGAAGTTCTTGTAAAATATGAATGGATTTTCAGTCAAAGGGTTAAAGTGGCTGCATGGAGCACTGTACTTCTTACTGAACTGCTCAAGAAATTCTGCATCTCTGATAAAATTCAAAGATTTGTTACTTTATTCACAAGGATCAACCATTAGTCCCTGTCTAATGCCAGATGAATCCTATCCACTCTCCACCTTTTTCCTTTAACATTAATTTTGACATTGTTTTCCATTCTACACTTCAGTCTTCAAGAAGCTCCCTCCCTTTCAGCTACTCTGACTTAATGGGTTTGCTTCTGTAGGAGAGACTGCTTAGTTACAAATTGAAATCTTTGAGTCTGTCGCATGAATGATGTGCCTGAAATGCTGTATTACTTTGAATTTAAGATGTACCTTGCTTTTAAAAGGGGAATTTGCAGTGGAAAAATACTTTTGCAAGCAGATACATTTCACTGTCCATAAAATTTACTAATATTTTAGCAGAGCCACTTGTTCTTCAAGGAAAATTATGTTTTTGAGACTTTTCGAAGTGTAGAAAATTTTACCTTGAATTTAAGACATGCCCTAATTTTCAGTTCAAAAAAATGTGAAATTTTAAGTAGTGCAGTATATTTTTATGGGCAGCGTTGGCAACAAATTTGGGTAGATAATGAATACTGTGTAGAAGAAACTGTTTGCTTTCTCGTAGGCAGTACATTTCGATACGTGACAATGAGCAACGCAGACGGTACAAGGCCGACTTCACTGCAGACTATAGTGAGTACAGGGACCTTCATGCGGAGGTAGAAAAGGTGTCGAAACGGTTTGCTCTGCTTGAAGAGAGATTAAAGCAAGAAGAGCGCAATAGCATTAGCTGGAAGGTAATTCATTCAGGATGAAGCCAGTATTTGATAAGTATTTATTATGGGTGAGGTTGGTTCATTTATGCATTATTTCATAACAGGTGCAAGAAACAGTTTTTTGGCTCTTGCAGTGATGGCCATATAATTTTGTGATTGCTCGGTAGGCAGACAGATGGCATAAAATGCCATCTGTCTACGTACTTGAATGAGTCATTGTTTGTGCATGAAATGAGTGTTTGTAAAAAAAAAACACAGGATGGTGGTAGGCTGTCAGCCTTATGCACCGGCCGCCTTTACCCCCAGGAAATATGGGTGTTTGTAGGGTAGTATATAAATGTTTTCTGTTGACGTTCCTGTGCATGATTGTTTTATTAAACATAATTGAAAGGAGTAATTCATCATTTAACAGTTTTTTTAATTTGTAGCTTTATTTTCGACGCCATCAGTAGTGTCACGTGTTTGATTAAGGAAATTTTTTTAGCTCAAAGTTTATTATCTAATGGTCGGGTGTTTTATTATAAAGAATTTGAAATAATCTCCAAGGAAGCGGATGGGGCTTAATTGTAGGTACTATTTAGGCAAGCGGCTTTGGTGGTCTAGGGGTAGCATGCTGCCTTCAAGTATCCAAGTTCGCGGGTTCAAACCCGGCCGAAACCGTCAGGATTTTTCAGGGCGTAAAATTCCTCAGCACGCCTTCCTCCAGAAGGGAAGTAAAGCCATGGGTCCCATGTCGCAGATTTGCGGCATTTAAAAGATCCCTGAATTGACGTGGAAGTCGCATTCTCAGGCAAAATTACCGGTTAATTCTCACCCACATAGTTGCACCTTTCGTTACTAGTATCTTCCATGTCGTGAACGTAGAGGTACCTGGCAGCGAAAGTGGGAACGTCCAAACAGGTGGGGGGGGGGGGGGAGGGGGGGGGAAAAAAACCCTAAAGGGGTGGGGAATATTGGGGCATTAGCCCTGGGCCCCCATGAA
>Ga0131853_10019200_pt1 | contig 12442 bp, 12 predicted proteins | sample TergutLab28metaG_FD_92764 | JGI IMG/M metagenome (GOLD analysis project Ga0131853, IMG submission 92764) | Labiotermes labralis P1 segment gut microbial communities from Petit-Saut dam, French Guiana - Lab288 P1 (version 2) (version 2) | ecosystem: Host-associated > Arthropoda: Insects >...
AGTAATGGGTTGTGCGGGTTTTCGAGCTGATCTTTCGCCAATCAAGGAGATTGCGACGACGCAAAGCCAAAGCTTTTGTTAGGAGCAATCGACGCAGAGTGGCGGAATAATCAGCCGAAAAGATGCGCAACAGCTTACTGAAGGTAGGTTCTAAATCTTTGCACCGAAAACTTTTACGTAATAATTCATGTTTATTATTGTTGAATCGAAGCTACCAAGGTGTCACAGGGCACATAAAATCTATTGCAGTACATCACGAGCAGGAAAATTGGCCCTATATTGGCTCGGAGTATAGGTAGTGTTCTTTTTGAAGGCGGTAGCAAAATAGTTCGCCTGAGAAAATCCACATGTTAAAGCTATCTCTGTAACTGTGCTTTCAGTTGATAAAAGCAAGGCTTTGGCTTTACCTATGCGCTGTTGCAGCACAAAATCTGAAAATGATATGCCGGCACAGGTTTTGAATAAGTGCGATAAATAAGACTTGCTTATAAATATGTTGTTAGCAACCTCTTCCAGATTGAGCGGTTCACCTATGTTGTTTTCGATGTATTCTTTCGCCTTTTCAATATAAATGCTGTTCTTGCAAACATGGCAAGGGAAAATCTTGCAGTAGTTGTGGATAATCTCCTTACCGGCTTCATTGAAATGTTCGCAGGATTTGCACTTGTTTATAAGGCGACAGTTTTGATAGCAGCATTGCCGCAATGAACATTCATCAAACACACAGCCAAATGCAAAGAGAATAGAGTTATAAATGCCTCTGTCCAGCGAGTTAAGAAAAATATGCATCAACTCTATATTTGGATTTTTATGATATACCAAAAAGTCCGATTGCTCATCAAACAACCGAACTGCTGATTCTGCATCATGCTTTACAACGGCATTACAAATATTACTTACATCATAAAGCCTTTTCAAAGTGTCATTATCAAGCAAAATACCCCACCCCTTTAGTATGATTTCAAAGAATTATCACAAGATTTTGAATGTCAAACCCGTGACAAATTGTTATAGTTGCATAGGGTATCAATTTTGCTTGGCCGCATATCTGATATCAATTATAGGCTATTGTTCCAAAAAAGTAAAGGACCAATTTGCCTAAAAGTAGGAGAAGTGTTATGCAATTCAATGTTATGAAGAAAACTAAAAATATTTTCATAAAGCATTGGAAACGCATCACAATGACTATTTTGTTTTTTGCGCTCATTATCGCTTCTCTTATGATTGGCTCTTTTGCAGATGTTTCGTTTACAGCCTTATGGGAAGGTGACGAGATGGCGTGGCTGGTGTTTTGGCGAAGCAGAGTGCCGCGCACAGCCGCAATTATTTTATCGGCATCCGGATTAAGTGTCGGCGGCCTTATCATGCAGGCCATAAGCCGAAATAAATTTATGTCGCCAGGAACAAGCGGTGCTACAGATGCCGCCGCCCTTGGTTTGTTATTAGCATTTATATTTCTGCCGCCGCAGTCGGGAATCATACAGACGCTATTCGCTTTTGTTTTTGCGTTGGTTGCGACAATGCTATTTGTGATGATTGTAAACAGGCTGAAAATTCGCGAGGTTGTTTACATACCGCTTCTGGGGATGATGTATGGTGGCTTAATTGCCGCAGTCAGCACAGCTATAGCGTTTCGCTTTGAAGCTATCCAAATGCTCAACGCTTTTAACCTAGCAAGCTTTGCCCGTTTAGGGCATTTTGAAATGGTTTACATAGTAACAATCCCGCTTGTTTTCACAGTTATATACGCAACAAAATTCAGCATAATTGGCCTTGGCGCAGACTTTGCAAAAAACTTGGGCGTTAATTATGACCGCGTTGTGTTTTTTGGTCTTGTGGTTATATCACTTATTAGTGCAGCCGTGTTTGTGTCTGTCGGGCCATTGCCATTTGTTGGATTGATAATTCCAAATATGGCAACGTCATTTTATGGCGACAATTTGAAAAAATCAATCTTTGACCTAATGATGTTTGGAGCGGTGTTTGTGCTTGTATGTGATATAGCCAGTAGACTCGTCATGTATCCTTTTGAGATGAATGTAAGTGTGACAGTAAGTATCGTGGGCGGCATCATTTTTATGGTCTATTTGATAAGGGGGATGTCCGGTGGGAGAAAACGCAAGGCAACGGCATAATCAAAGGCGTGCAGTTATTGTTTTAGCAATGCTGGTCATTTTCATAGCCGCATCAATTGCGCTATACATATTTTCGCGCACATATGCCCATTCTTTTCGGCTTGGAATACCAATGACCCCCATAGCTTTTGAGCGCATAATGGGCAGAACAGTCCCGGCTATTATCGGCATGGCGGCGGCGGGCGGAATAATAGCTATCGTAAGCCTTACATTTCAAACGATAACGCAAAGCAGAATTTTAACTCCTTCCATGATTGGTTTTGATTCTGTGTTCATCGGAACACAAACACTGTTGGTATTTGCTTTTGGGTCGTTTACTCCGTTTTTTCAAGACCCGGTTAGGAATTTTTTCGTAACATCCGGCGTTATGGTTGTAATATCAATGCTGATGTTTGGTGCGGTATTGCGACGAAATAAAAATAACATCATCTTCTTACTGATGTTTGGGATTGTTTTATCAGGCATTGTAAGTAATGGCGCGCGGTATTTGCAATCTATAATGACGCATTATGACTTTTATCAGGTTCAGGCAGCAACGGCTGTAACCGTGATGAATATGAACACAGATGTTATAAATATCGCATGGCCAATAATCATAGTTGTTGCAATTTTGCTTATTGTGCGCCATAAGACCTATGATGTTATGAGCCTTGGGCCGGAGCAGTCAAAGAGCTTAGGCGTTGCGTATAACCGCGAGATGAATTATGCCCTCATCCTTATTTCTATAGGCATGAGCGTTGCTACAGCAATGATTGGCTCGCTGGCGTTCCTGGGTCTTTTGGTTGTAAATGCTTCTCGTGAACTTATAAAGACACATAGACATTTGCCCTTATTCATTTGTTCAGCAGCAGTAGCGATACTAACCTTAGTGATGGGTTCGGCTATTGAGCAGCTATTACAAGGCTCTATACCACTTACAACAATAATCAATCTTGTAGGTTGCGCGTACGTGTTTTATTTGATTTTGAAGGAGAATCGCTTATGATAGAAGTAAGAAATGTTAGCCAATCCTACGCAAAGGGCAACGGAGCAAAGACGTTAGATAATATTAGTCTTGTTGTGCGTGAAAAAACCATAACCGCTCTGGTTGGAGCAAATGGAGCCGGAAAATCTACTTTGCTGGGTGTAATGTCCAATCTCATACCTACTTTAGAGGGAGAGGTTCTTCTTGACGGCGCAGATGTTCGCAAAACCAAGGCGAGCGAAACAGCCAAGAAAATTGCTTTTCTCAAACAAACACAGCAGATAAGCATCAGAATCACAGTAAACGATTTGGTTGAATTTGGAAGGTTTCCTCATTGTGGAGGACGACTAAAGGACATTGACAGGCAAAAAGTTGATGAAGCCCTGGACTATATGATGGTAGGAGATTTGCGCCACAGATTTTTGGATGAACTCTCAGGAGGCCAACGTCAAAGAGCGTTTATAGCAATGATTTTGGCACAAGATACCCCGTATATATTTCTGGACGAGCCGCTTAACAACCTTGACATAAAATATTCGGTAGAAATGATGAAGATTGTCAAAAAACTCGTCACAGAGCTGAATAAAACCATCGTAATAGTTATGCATGACATCAATTTTGCATCTGCATACGCCGGGCATATTGTTGCCATGAAAGATGGGCGCATACTGAGCGAAGGTCAGCCGGAGGAAATGATTACAAAGAAAGTGCTAGACCCTGTGTTTGACCATGATTTTAATATAACCGAACATGAGGGTATGAGAGTGTGCCTATTTTTTGATGAATGTCCCGCTCAAGATAGATGTTGCAGTAATCAAAGGCAATAACGGCCTTTTAATTAGACATGTCCACTAATCTGTTTCACACAATTTCTCTTTCGCTTTTGCTTCTCAACGTTTTTCAGGAAAACCACCTGAAAAACATCTGCCAGCAAAATTTTTTTTGCAAAGAGCGCAAAAATTACACTTGCGAGAAATTGGTTCAACATAGGTTATTGGGCAAGTCTAATGGGAAATCGCGACTGTCGTCGCCACCAAAGCCATAGCTTTTGTTAGGAGCGATTGACGCAGAGTGGCGGAAAATCAGCCGAAAAGGCGTGCAATAGCTTATTGACTACTGGCTCTAAGGCCTTGCCGCAAAACAAGCGGCCCTATTTCTGGCAACAGCCCCAAAAGCGACATACACAATCCCATCACAATTCCGCTTGCTATAATCAGTTTCTTGTTAGATATGCCTTTAATTTTGGGAGTAACAATTGCACCGACAACTGCTGCTACAGACAAAGTAACCTTAATTGCCGAGAAAAACCCGAGGCCACTAAGTAGATAGTCTGTAATAAACATTACGGAAAAAGCGGAAAACGGCACTACCATTGCGCTTGATATCATCCCCAATACTAATAAAGCACCAAAGATATGATTGGCCTTTATATAAGTGATTCCTTCAGAGAAATATTGTTTCGTGGACTTCAAATTTATTTTGCCCGAAAACTTTGTTTCCTTGTGGCGCATCACGATAATCATTAAAAATGCTATCAAAAATGTAGATGCATCCGCAGGAGCTCTCATTGCTTCAATAGTTGAGCATAAAAAAGTAAAAGCAAGAAGTGTGGCAACAGTTGTCATGTCAAAAAGCAATAATAATGCCATAGATAACATGGCGGCAGAGCGTGCCAGCTTACATAGCATTAACACTCTCTTTTTAGAAAGTTTATCTGCAATAGCACCCGTTATCGGCTGAAACAGCACATTGGGAATAGAGCGAACCATAAGATTTACAGCCATCAAAACCGCGCTGCCGGTTAATTCAAACATCAGCCAAACAAAAGCAAGAGAAACGATTGAATCTCCAAATCGGCTAATGGTGTTCGCGATAGTTAGTACTTGCCATATTTGAGCCGTAAATAGCAACTAGTAGGTAACTACATAAAGCAACAATGGCAAGGCCATTCCAAATGCGCCACTATGTAATCCTAGGGGTCTGTCCACAGACCCTAATAAAATGCATGAATCCCTTCCATCTCCCTCATCAACTCCTCTATCAGCGAATCAACATCAACATCCGAAAACAATGTCGGATACATCAGCCGCGAAATTAACAGCATTGCCGCAAGCCTGGTCGCATCGGTGTCCAGCATTTGTTCCGACAGAAGAATAATGCGGTTGCCGCTCACCGCGGCGGTTGCACTCCATCCCGGCCTTGATGCTATCGCCGCACGAAGCTCCGAGGCCGCATATGTGTCCGCCACATCCGTGCCAAGTATGGAATCGCCTACAAATTTCACAATTATATCAGGATTTCTGTTTATCACCCAGTCGTCTGTGACGATAAGATTGTCGGCGGCCAGTCTGGTGCTTACGTTAATGCCGCCCGAATTTACCATCAGCTGATATATCTGTGACCCGCGCGCTACCGTCACATAATCCGTCGCCGTTTCCGCGTAAATATAGTACATTTGGCAAGGAAACAGCGAGCCAATAGCCTGATTTAGCAGCGCAGAATGGTCTGTAACAATAGCAACCACACCACCCGTCTCCGCAATTGCAGATTGCTCATCGGCATCATCAGCGGGTTCTTCAAACGTTATGATATTATCCATGTAAGTATCCGCAGCCTCAGCACTCACAACCACATCTGAAGAATCGTTTTCTTCAGAACCATATTGACGGGCATCCTCGGCCACAACTTCCAATGTCAGCGGCGACAAGTCATCAGGTGTAGCTTCAATATATGTCAGAGGTACAATGGGTTCCACAGCATCTTCCGGCGGTGTGTCCGGCGGTGTTTGCGCCATCGCTGGTGGTGTATTTACCGGTGGTGGCAGCGACACGTCCTCCGGAAGGCTTTGCGCGTATTCCTGCGAAAAAGAGATATCGGAAAGCTGGATTTCGGAATAATCATCAAATATCCTGTATCGGCAGCCTCCCAGCGTAAGCAAGGCGGCAGCAAGAACAGCAGATATTAAGCTAGTACGAAGTATTTTCATCCAATTCGTCACCCCACTTACAAAAAATAATGCAGCTTTATTTTGATTTTGGTTCGTATATCAGAACTTTCCCAGACCATGCGCCGCGTTTCATCTAAAAATTCCCGCATTTTTGCACATTCGGCTTGGTCAGGCACATGATTACTATATACCGCCTTGCGCCAAAGCATTAGCATGTCCTCGTATTGATGTGAATATTGCTGCGATACAAGCTCGGAAAGCTGGCTCGTATACGCCGAAAAAACAACATTTCGCCGCTTTAAGCCATGCGCGTCAAGCCAGTCCAGCATATATACAAACATATTGTTTATCGCGGTGGCATAGTCGTCCAGTTCAAACGATTTTCGCCGCTTTGATGCCTTTACTAGCGGCGGCACAAGGCGCATGGCAATGGCAGCTGATACCAGCACAACTAATGTCAGTATCAATATAGCAATAATCGACTGCGGCGGGATTGCAGTACCAACTTCGGCCCCGCCTGCTCTTTCGTCATAATCTAAAAGATAGTCTTCATGGGCTGATTCGTGCAAGTTATCTGCCTGTACGTCCACCACATTAAGGGCCAGATGCTCTGGTTCATATGCAAAGCCATCAACTCTGGTATCGTGAGAACTATCCGCAAATTGGCCAACTCTTGTATTAAAGCGGTCACGAAGAGATTCTGAAAATGCATAAAGCTGCGGATTTTCGCCAGAATATGCAACCAAAACTATAACCGCAACCAGGGCAATAGATGCAATAATGGCAATATAGTAACGAGAGAGCATTAGCACAAATGATGAAAATAAGATAATATTCCACACCACATGAGGAAATACCCCAAAATATATCTGAACCCCCACAACAAGCAGCATCGCAATAATAATCGGGATTTTTCGTCCAAAATATGCCAGAAAAACACTTACAGCTGCAAATGATGCTGTTATGATTATAAGCCCGACTGATATATGCGCATCCCACGCACTCTCTGGCAAATCAATTGCAAACATAATGTATCTGTACGCCTGATAATATTCGCTGACAGCAAAAAGTCTGTTAAAAACTAACCTAAAGCCATCTGCTAGCCCAAAAAATCCGAAAGTTCCATCAAACAGCAATATCATGCGCTGTGACTCCCATCGCAACATGCTCATAAAGGAGCCCGTAAGGGCTATGAACAACGCAAAGGCCAAAATCCAATGTTTTCCGTATATTTTTTCGTTAGATACAGTCAACGTCATCTTCATATCTCCAGCAAGCCAATTTCAACATCATCAATCACAACAACCACCGAATACACGTATTCGGTAGATGCAGCGTCGTATGCTTCCATGGTCGTAACAGCACATTCCTTTACTGTATTTGCAAGCAGTTCTGCAAAGGTCGCATTAATATCATCATGGCTGGCTACTTCGCAGTTTACATATATCTCTGTCTTCGTATCCAGCCAGCCAATTGCATGAGGCATCTCGCGTTCAATAAGCTCGCGGGATACGCTGTATAAATTGCTTGCGGCCCTGCTTATACTATCAGGCTCGGCTGATACTGTTGTTTCTAGCAACAAAAGGATTTTATTTTCAATATTCAAGCCCAACTCACGCACAAGCAACCTATCCGTTTTATGCGATAGCTTCCAATGTATGCTTTTAAGCAAATCACCCGGCGCATATTCTCGTATTGCAAAGGTTTCGCTGGGGTCATTTCCTGGGTGTTGCATGGAATATTCTTCGCTGTCATCGGCAGGTGTTTTGTTCGGATTAACTTCCAGCTGTATATCTAAAAATTTTGGCATAACCAGCTCATTATTGTGGGTCGTATGGTTCACTTTCCAGGCATAGAGGCCAAAAATATCTGTCACAGCGAGTAGCGTTATTGATGTTGACAGCATTCCGCAATTATGCGAAGATACTGAAAACTTGGTTTCGATGCTATCATTTGTACTTATCTTCAACCTTTCTTCACACTTCTCTCCGGTAAAGAGGTTCTCACATAGCACGTGGTAGTTTATATATCCCGGCAAAAAACCGCTCCCTGCAAGACCTGCTTTTGTGCGCCGCGCAGCAATCCCGGCAAGTGCCACAAATAATGCCGGGATTGCTACCGATGCAGTCAAAATCACCATTGTGCCGTAGTTATTACCAAATATATGTAGAAATACCACTGCAAACAGCCATATTGCCAATGCAATCCGATTTTTCGCCATATGCCATGCCACCTATTTCATCATGCCATCAGGCACATCAACAACTTTGAACAAATCATGGAGCACATCAAGTGCAGCAATTTTCCTGCCCCTTGCCAGCTGGCTCAAAATAACACGATGACCGCAAACATCAGCAAAGACACCTTGCACATCCTCGGGTATCACAAAATCCCGCCCAGCAACATACGCCCTAGCCTTCGCCATTTTGTTGATAAACAGCGAACCTCTGGGACTTATGCCAAGCTCCAACAACTCATGCTGTCTGGATTGCTCGGCCAGGCGGGCAATGTAGTCAATAATGCTGTCACGCACGGTTATCTGCGAAACCTCGTCTTGCATACGGATAACGTCATCTGCGGCAACAACAGATTCCACACTCTCCAGCGGATTCGCCGTTTGCCGCCCGCGTATCACTTCCTTTTCGCTGGCCCTATCAGGGTATCCAATGCTCAACTTCACAACAAAACGGTCCAGTTGGGCATATGGCAACAGCTGCGTACCGGCCGTGCCAACATTGTTTTGGGTAGCTATCACGATAAACGGCCTTTTTAGCGTATGAGATGTGCCGTCAACTGTTATTTGCCCCTCTTCCATGGCTTCTAGCAGCGCAGATTGGGTTTTGCTGGATGTACGGTTGATTTCATCGCCCAACAGCAAATTTACGCCAACGGCGGCCCCTGGAACATATTCCAGCGCACCCGTTTCCTTGTTGTACATGGAAAAGCCCGTAATATCCGATGGCAGCACGTCGGGCGTAAATTGCACGCGCCCAAAGCTAAGCCCAAGGGTACGGCTGATGGCTATTGCCATTGTGGTTTTACCCACACCGGGCACATCATCCAGCAATATGTGGCCGTTTGCGAGTATGGATGTCAAAATCTTGACGATAACATCCTGCTTGCCGGTTATAGCCTTTTCGACTTCGGTTATTATCTTTGATATTTCGTTATTCATAATCAATTATTCTCCAAGCATACGTGTCAAAACCGTTGCTCCCATTGCGCGTGTAACCGGCTGGTTTGGTGCAAATATTGTATCAGAAACTCCTTGCATTATGCCGTTTTCAAAGCAGAAGGCTACAGCTTCATACGCCCAATATGCGATATCCGCCGCATCTGCAAACGATAGTGAGCCTTCTGTGTCCGGCGAGCCAAAATGCTGGAATACAAACACCGCCAGTTCCTTCCTGGTCAGGTACTCGTCAGGATGACCAGCTATTGGAAAATCACCGGATATTTCGTGTAAAATTTCTGCAAGTTCGCCGCGTGTCATTAACTGGTCGGGCGAAAATAGTCCGTTTATACCACCCATAAGCCCGGCTTCTGCTATAAAATTAACCGAGGTGTAGAACCAATCACTTGGCGTAACATCGCTGTATGGGTTTGCCCAAATGTCGGCAGGTAAAGTCACCGCCTGCATCCCCGTCACAGATAGTCTGCCGTCCAGCACAGCATGTTCTGCCGTGATAGTCGCGTCCGGCAACGAAAGTATGTATCCCATAACAGCATCATCAACTACCCTTGCGGTTGTAATTGTGCTGCGGTTTTCGGTATCGCTTGCACGCTCTGCAAGCACATAGCTGATATCCATGCCATTGAAATTAGCATTGCTGGTTATCACGGCATAAATGGCAGTTTCGTCAAATGGGTTGCCATTGATGGAATTAATTGCAACTCTTTCGATGCTTTCTGCTCTATGCCATATTCTACCCAAATGTGCTTCGCCAGCATTGAATGGTATGCTTTGGTTAATTGTGTATTCAATACCGGAAACATGCATCAGCGATGCTGTTAAGGCAAATGTCTCATCAGAAAATGGCAGACCTTGAGAGCTGGCTTCAAGCTGCTCCAGCAACTCTGCGCCTGTCAGGTATACTACTGCAACAGTATTAGGAAATGGCAAAACACGGCGCAAATCCTGCATGGTCACATCGCCTGTATAAATAAAATCACGCAGATTTCCGGCATTCCATATAGCAACTACATTCTCGTCGGCCACATGAATTCTATCATTGCCGGCTGCAACATCATCCTCGTCAAAAAACGCGTTAATTTCGCCGGAAACAGCAAACCAGCGCAGAGCATCGGCCCAAAAATTACCAAGATTTGTTTCACCGCCGCGATTTGCTTCTACGGAACCGTTTAGAGCAACAACAGACCTGCCAACCAACGGAAATGCAGCATCCGCAACAGCCACAAATTCCGCCACATATGTCGCAAGCTCAGGATTGGGCTCAAAACTGTTAAGGTCGATTTCATGCTGGGTGTACTGCATTGTTGCGTTGTTTATCACGACCACAGTTGCCATGCGAGATGCCGAAGCGGACTCCTGCGAAAGAGCAAAAACAAGATCATTGTGTGCTAAAGCATTTGTTTGAATCGCTGCTGCTTGTGCCATATCTGTAAACTGCAATCCGACCAAATTTGATTCCAGAACATTGTCAGCCGTAGCTGGGTCTGTAAGTCCAAAAAAGCCAATGTTTAGACCATTTTCGGTAGTTATTGTTGTATTTGGCACAAAGCTATGGAAATAGTCATTTTGGCCTACAATATTTGCAGCTACAGCCGTAAGCGCGGGATTTGCTTCCAGTAGCTCCCCTAGCGGACCAAATTCTATGGCATCACCATGAAATGCCGTGCCAAGCGTTCCAGTGCCAAAAGCAAAATCATATTTACCCAGGGCCACAACATCATATCCGGCAGCTATCATCAATGTTATCGTGGTGCTGCCGCTGTTAAATGAGGAATATCTGGTGCCCTGCAAAAAATTGCCGGTATCAACCAATATAACATCCGCGCCCTGCGCCTCAAAATCTGCTTTGACGGCAGCCACTAATGGCAAGGTATTAACATTGCCTCGGATATTACTCGTGAAAATCACAACGGTCTTGCCGTCATATTCGCCAGCGGCAAAAATAGTGGTGGGTAATACAGCTAAACACATGCACAGCATCAATAGTGTACTAATTAACCTTCTCAACTTGTTCATCATAACACTCCTTCTCTGCTTTTGTTCCATCCGGCCTTTTGTAAAGACAAGATGAGTATAGGTATTAAAACAATTTGAACAATTATCCCAGGGATGGCATTTATAAACGCTCCTGCCAAGAAAAGTTCAAAGGAAAATTCAACATCTGCCAGTCCCAGCAAAAATACTCTTGCCACTGCCCAAACAGCGCGCCCTGCAAGCATTGCGCCTATAAGGGATGCGTATAGAAAGGGGATGGCCCTTGGAAGCTTGCCGTACAGCAGGCCAATTATGCCGCCATATGTTGCAAGCTCAAAAGTCATAGATACTGCATTTGGAAATAGCGGCGGCATGCCCAGAATCAAAGAGCTGGTGAGCGGCAAAATAAGCCCTACAAGTGCGCCATATCTTGGCCCCAATATTATGCCGCATAGCAAAACAGGCAAATGCATAGGCAAGAGCATCGCGCCAAGGGTTGGCACATGCCCGGCCAAAAAGGGCAAAACCAACCCCAGGTTCAGAAATATTGCTGCCATCACCAAATGATGTATACTTTTACGATTCATTACCCTCTCCTTTCATTACGCAAATAAAAAAGATATCAAAAAGACTGCGCCGCTTCTGCAACGCAAAATGTCTTCATGACATCGTTTCAAATTCATTCTAGCACAAAGCAATATCTGTGTCAACAACCATTCAGTTTTTCGATAATCTCGCTGACATATGCCTGTATTGGCACAGACTGCACGTCAACTACTGTGATATTGCACCTGTCCACAGGTATCAAAATTTTGTGTGCAGGACTGGAAGAGACCGCTTGCGCCATCTGCGGACTAACCTCGCCGTGCATAGAGTTTGCGGTAATGATGCCTATAACGCCAATTATGTAATCCACTTTGGCAGCATTATATATCACAGCATTTTCGCCGGTTGCAGCATTATGTGCTCCGGCCCTTAGCATTGCAGATGTGGCCACAGAATTCGTGCCAACCGCCGTAATAACTGCTTCGACAATCGCGGCTCGTATCTGCTCCACAACCACTTTGCCGATACCGCCGCCCATACCGTCAATTACTAGAATGTTCATTAGACTTGTCCAATAACCTATGTTGAACCAATTTCTCGCAAGCGTAATTTTTTGCGTTCTTTGCAAAAAATTTTTGCTGGCAGATGTTTTTCAGGTGGTTTTCCTGAAAAACATTGAGAAG
>Ga0131853_10019201_pt1 | contig 12442 bp, 11 predicted proteins | sample TergutLab28metaG_FD_92764 | JGI IMG/M metagenome (GOLD analysis project Ga0131853, IMG submission 92764) | Labiotermes labralis P1 segment gut microbial communities from Petit-Saut dam, French Guiana - Lab288 P1 (version 2) (version 2) | ecosystem: Host-associated > Arthropoda: Insects >...
AGTGGCTTGGCCCCAGGCCGGCTTTTCAACAAAACCTAGCACGCGGCCAGTGTTGTCTACTTGCATCAGGCCGTACTCGCGTGGGTCATCTACCTGTACGCCTAAAATAGTAACGGCCGCGCCGCTGCGTCTATGGAATTCGCGTGCGTATGAGAGGTCAAGGTCGCACATGGCATCGCCGCTGATGACCAGGAAGTCCTCAGTCCAACCGCGGGCACACAAAGCTACGCCACCTGCTGTGCCAAGCGGCTGGTCTTCTGTAACAAAATTCAGCGCCAGCTGGCGGTAGATATTTTGTGGGTATTGCGCCGCTACTTGCCCGGCTAGGTAGCCCAATGAAACGCAGGCTTCGTTTACTCCATGGCGAAGGCTTAGGTCGAAGATATACTCAAGCACCGGCTTGCCGCAAAGCCGGGCCAAAGGTTTGGGTAAGTTGCAGGTGAGCGGACGCAGCCGGCTGCCTTCGCCACCGGCCATGATAACTGCTTTCATAAAAGTTAAACCGCCTTTCGCGTATTTATGAAAAATTTAATGGTAGTATGCGCGGAAAATGGAAAAATATGCAACAAATCCCGTGAAAAGTGCAACAAATCCCTTCAACTGCCGCAAACTTTCCAAGATTTTTACAAAAAAACAATTGACAAACGATACAGGTTATGTTATAATTGGCGCACTAGAGGAGTTTATGGGAGGGTTCTGCGGGGCAGTCGTTCATTTGGAGGGAAAACTATGAAAGAACGGAGCAGCTGGAAAGCGGCTGTTTTAACGCTGCTGTGCATGCTTACAGCGGCAACTTTGTCTTTGGTTCCCAACACAATGGCGCGCTTTGCGGCGCAAACAGATGCTCAGGCCAGCGCTCGGGTGGCAGCTTGGAACCCGGTTTGGACGCCCCGCGCGAGCAACTTAGATAATGCGGCTATAGGCGGAATAGGGGCTTTAAATACTGGTATAGTGTTCCGTCCTGGGAACTGGACAACAACGAGACATGTCGATTGGCGTGCAACAAATCTAAGCGAAGTTGCTATGGAAAGCTATATCATTCCTATGCGAGTAATAGTGACGGAGGATGCGGATACAGAAGAACTGGTAGTGGAGCGAAGGCCGTTGGCAGCAAGCGACTTCCCAGGTGGCCTGCTGACTTTGCCTAGCACTACGCCGCAATTTGTGCCAATTGGTGGTTTTGTGAATTTTAGGTTTAGTATTCAGGGTTACGTAACTGCGCCCACACGCCATGCCAATGATGTTAACACTGGTGCAATCACGGCAACGGCCCCGATTCGCTTTGGCGCAGGTACTAATACGTACGATGTTGAAACCTTGTGGCGCACAGTGCGTATCAATGCTGATGGTATTGATGCGCAGGTGGACTAGGAGGGCTTGTTATGAAAAATCGTAGACTTTGGTATATAAGAAGCGCATTGATCATTGCATTGGCCGCAGTGGTGTTCGTTATTCCGGCGTCGGCAAGGTTTGTTGCCAGAACCGTGCTGCACTATAGCCCGACGAGAGCGCTTGACCCACAAATAATTACCGATGATACCCGTGGCTTTGATGTTGTTTTTACGGCACCCATTTTGGTTACACCAGGGACGGCACCTATTAACGCCAACCAAGTATTAAGCAATACTGAGGCTGCACAAGTTACATTGGAAAATGCCCCGGCTGGTTGGTATGCTTTTCGGCTACAAGGTGCCGGTGGTGGCGACGGTGCAATTCACAACAACGGAACCCCAGGTGGTGGGCCTGCCCAAGGTGGTCGTGGCGGCGAGGGTGCAACTATTTCAGGAGTTTTTTGGCATGATGGTGGAGCGTCACTTGTTGTAGTCGCAGGGCGTGGCGGCGGTCACAGTATGTGGAACCGACCTTCTGGCAATGCTGAACCCGGTGGAGGCCAAGCAATGGGGCGCAACGCGACGGAAACACAGCGTTCTGGCGGCGGTGGTGGGTTTTCAGGGATATTTAATGGTAGTATGACGCAAGAAGAAGCAGTTGCAATTGCAGGCGGCGGCGGCGGCGGCGGCGGTGGCGGCGGCGATGGCAGCAATAGCCATGGAGCACACGCTGGCAACGGCGGCACTGGCGGCGGCGGAGCTGCAAATGCTGGGCAATCTGGTATGCCCGCCAATGTTGGCAATACTGCAGCTTCGATTGATCGATATAGAGCAACGGCAGGCACCGGCGGTGGCGGTGGCGGTGGCGGTGGTTCTATTTGGGCGCTGGGCACGTTTGGTGCAGGCGGCAGAACTGGTGGCAATGGTGGCGTTGGTGGTTCGCAAGATGGAACACTTTACCCACATGCTGAGTGGCATGGCATTGGCGGCGGAGGTGGCAGTACGCCGAATGAAAATTCAGCTGGAAATGCAAATTGGGGTGGAGATGGTGGCCGAAACATCGGAACACACCCTTGGCGTAATCCTACTATAACAGGGCAAGAGGCAAGCCGTGGCAGTCCGTTACAAGGTGGCAACAGCAGAAATTATGCAACTGGCGGTGTTTTTGGTGCAAATGATGGCAACAGTGCCGGCGGTGGCGGCGGTTGGATGGGCGGTGAAGCCGGTTTCTATAATGGAACGGGTCCCGGAGCGGGTGGCGGCGGTGGTTCGTCGTTTATGCGAGCAGGGATTTTGCCGCTAGGTACGCTTTGGAACGCAGTAGCTGGTGTAAATCATATTCGCCCCACGGTAACTCCGGCAATGAGAACACCTAGCAATGCTGGTACAGCCGGTAATAGTAGCCGAAATCGTGGCGCTGCCAATGGTTATGTATGGATACTGTATTTGGGCGAGCAAGTGCCAACAGATGCCTGGCTGACTAATTAGTTTTTAGTTTATTGATAGAGTAAAATGGAGTAAGTAACATGAACGAAACCCCAACCCCCGCGCGCCGTGCGTTGCGCATTTGCGGCAACGTTGTGGGCATTTTGCTCATCGTGGTGCTGTTGCCTGTGGTGACGATTAACCTAACTTTGATTATTCGTGGTTTTGTGCGCCCAAACGAAGTGCCAACATTTTTCGGCGTAGCTGCACTTTTGGTGGAATCGGGTTCGATGCAGCCAGAGATTATGGTTGATGACCTCATTTTAACCCGGCGGGTAGATGCCGAAGACTTACAAGAGCAAGATATCATTGCATTTCAGCTGATTGGCTCAACCAATGTCGTAACGCACCGCATCGTTGAAGTGGTGGTGGAAGACGGCGAACTTCAGTTTATTACTGCGGGTGATTACACCGGTGTGCCAGATGACATGCCCGTGATTCCTGAGCAAATTGTAGGGCTTTATTTCCAGCGCTTTGCCAATGTGGGCCGTGCGGCAGATTTCCTGCAGCAACCCATTGGAATGGTCGTGTTTGTTGCTATTCCTCTAGCGTTGTTTTTGGTGTATGATTTGCTGCGTCGCCATTTATATAACAAAAAGAAAGCACAGCAAGACGACGGCGAAAAGGCAGAGCTCGAGCGCCTGCGCGCCTTGGCAGCGGCTGTGGAACGAGGCGAAACTTCGCCAGCGGAGCAACCTGCGCCGCCCGCGCCCGAACCTGAGCCTGTTACGCAAATGCCCCCCGAATCGGATGACGATTTTAACGATGACGAGTCCGAATCCTAACTTTGGTACTACCAACTTTCTTTGGAGGGTTGTTAGAACATAAAAAATTTTAATGGAGGAACTCTACAATGAAACGCAACAAATCCCTACGCATCGCATGTATCCTGATGGCACTTGTTTTGGCAACGACCCTCGGCTTGGTCGGCACTCTGGCAAGGTATGTAGACACCATTGAAGGTGTAACTGCAACTGTCCGCGCTGGTCTCTTCCGTGTCACATCCGACAATGAAATTGGCGAATTCACTTTCGGTGGAACGCTATTTGTTGATGACAGCGAAGACTACGATGAAATAGTTGATGAAGAGCTTGCAGTTCGTATTGACGAAGATGATGATCGTCTTGTTGAAGATGACGAAGCTGATGGCATCATCGTTCCCGGCACTGTTATTGGGACAGCAGGCTACATCGCAGTAGTCAACGATTCCGAAGTCGCTGTTTATGTTGAACTTTGCATCGTTACTCTCCTTGACGATGAATTCTTCCTCTTTGGCGACGAAGATAGCCTCTTTGAAGATTTCCTGGAACTCAGCTTTAGGGACGAAGACGGAGAGATGATGCCTTGGTTGAGCGTGGAAGACTTCATTGACCTTTTGGAAGATGATGAAGATGCTCGCGCAGCTATTGTTCTTGTCGATGGTGATGTTGAAGGATTTATTCCTGCCTTAGCTGGTGCAGCGGCTCCTGCTCAAGTCACCTTGAACCTGTATGCCCGTTGGGCGTTCGGCGAATATGACGATGTCGATGGTTGGGATGTAGACATTGACGAGCGCGACACAGAATTGGGTCTTGACGCGGCATGTTTCCTTCTTGGCTGCAACTGTGTAGACGAAGATGGTGAGCCTGATCCCTGCGAAGCTGAACTGCCCACATTCGAAATCAATATTCCTTTGCGCGCTGTTCAAGTTGAACCTGCATAACCTAGTTTTTGAAGTAATTTGAAGCAATATTAAAATTTTGACTTAGCAAAAGGAAGGTGCACAGGTTTATGAAAAACAATTATTTTCTGCGCGCGGCGGCCGTGCTGCTGGCAGGCTGTTTGATTGGCCTGTGCATCATTCCCGCTACATTGGCCCGCTTTGCCACAGAAGTGCCGGGCGAAGCAACCCGCGTGCGTGCGGGAATATTCCGTGTGAGCCTTAACAGCGGCACGGAAGACGAACCAGTTTGGGTACACCTTGGCCAAGGCGATATTGGTGAAGCCTTGCCGATTAACTTGTTTGCATATTTATTTGACCTGCAAGATAGCGATGGCAACGCCTTTGATGACGACGCACCGCCTAGCGTATGGTATGTCGATGAACACGAAGATCGGGATTCTCAGTTTGTCGCGCAAGCCCCAAGTGGCCCACCAATTATTGCCCCGGGCACAGGCGGGCAAATGCGTATTGAAATCGTGAATTTCTCGGAAGTTGCCGTAAGAATTAGTATGGATTTAACTGAAGACGAAGACGACGATGACCCAGCCCCTGCCGGCCCGGTGATTCCAATTGAATGGTGGGACGGCGATGGATGGGATGACGAATTTCCTGGTATCCCTGACGACATAGAAGACACGCTTGCTCCGCTTGATGGTTCCGAAGTCGTTTATCTTTCATGGCGTTGGCGTTTCCAACGAGGTGGTGACGAAGTTCGTTGGTTTACTGAAAGCGATGTAGAAGACACTGATTTGGGCTTGGATGCGGCAGGCGGAGAATTCTGCGAAGATGATAATCCAAATCCACAGCCAGTACCAATAACCTACATCATCCCCCTAACCGTTAGGGCGGAACAAATTCTACCCACTAACTAAGACAACAAGAGTACACAACTCATTAAATGCAAAATGGAGGTAATTCCCCATGAAAAAATCGAATTTACTCATGCGCATTGGCGTGCTGCTGATGATTGCTGTTATGGCCACAACTGGCGTTTTCGTCGGCACTGGCACAGCAGCAAGGTTTGTCGCGGAAGGCAATGTGGAAGCAACTGCCCGCGTGGCAAGGTTTGACGTGCGCGCTGGCATACGTGGTGCTGATGGGAATTTCCCCACGACCACAAACTTTGCACGTGCAGGCGCAGCAAATGCCGGAATAATTAGCACCACAACTACCTTAAGCGGTCCGTTGTGGGATACTGGCAATTGGCCTGCCAACCCTTTAACTGTATCCACTACAGCGGGTGCTCACCTTGAACGAGAGCGACTGATTAATGGTCAACCAGGGTTTGTCAGGCCTGCCGAGGGCACAATCATTGCCCCTGGCACTGGCGGCAGAATTGACCTTCGCTTTGCAAATTACTCTGAAGTAGCGGTGCGCTTTTTCCTAGATGACACTTTGGATGTTGTTGCGCACATTGGCAGTGATCATTTTATGCAACCAAATCCGCCAACTCCAACGGTACCCAGTCCTCCGCCAACTCGAATTGATATTGACATTGATGATGCAAACATTCAGTTCAGCAGAACAGGCATTAACGGTGGGAATCCCAATGATACTGCTAATTGGGGTGACATTGATTGGGCTTTGGAACAAGAGTTTGATGTAGCTTCACCATTTGCCGCTTTTATTTGCCCTGATTACGATGGCGCAATTGTTCTGCCTCCTAACACTCCGGGCAGTGATGAAACTACCATTCCATTGTTTTGGCGTTGGCGTTTCCAAGTCGGAACGCCGGATCCTATTACTGGAATCACACCTCAAGATCGCGATGACACAACGCTTGGTGTTGCTGCAGCATTTTTGGATCCTCACCCTGGAACAGAAGCAGGCTTTAATAATCGCCCAGGCCTTCAATTAACTTTGCAAGTCAGAGCTGAACAAGTTGACTAATAACTAGTACGCAGCCCAATGAAAGGAGGCGTATGATGAAAAAAATTACACAGCGGCGCGGCCTGTTATTTACGGCACTTACATTAGTGCTTGGCTTCGCTGTCCTCACAACTGCCCTTGCGGCACCACAGCTGCAAAGCTTTACCCGTGAGCGAATGCAGTTGAGCCAGGAAGAGGCTTCGCAGGCATTGCAATCCCCAGCGACGATTAACATCTCGCCAATGTTTAGCTCAGTTATAAACGTTGAAATTTGGGAGCATGATAAAACTGATGGAGTGCCCGCTGCGGGTCCGCCAAGCGCTGCCAATGCCATATTGTGGTATCAAAACATGTTGCTTGACGTTCTTAGCGCTTTGCCCAGAGACCATGTGGAGCGTAATCCCAGCTTGTCGCCATGCGACATTATTGTGCCTGGCACGGAGGGTAGCTATCGGTTCACCTTGGTAAACCAACAGGGCACAGAAGTTGATTTCGCCTTTAACATTTCGGAAGGGCCAGAAATTTTCGAGAACTACTTGGATTTTCCGATGCAGTTTGGTCTATCCGATGAAACATTGGGCGTTGCTTGGACTACTACAAATGAGTATACGCTTGATGAGTTGAGAGATGTCGAGGTTTTTGGCCAGCTTGCGGTGGGAGAATCCCGCGAATTCTTGCTGGAATGGCAGTGGCCGTTTTATATTGATGGTGATCAAGATGAAGTTGACACGCGTTTGGGCCAAATGAGCTGGGTAGAAGGGACGTTTCCTTGTTACCAACTCCAGTTTAACATTCGCTTAGAGGCTGACCCTGTTGTCACGCGACCACCACCAACGACAACACAGCCACCGACGACGCAGCCGCCAACAACAACTCCACCGCCGCCAACGCAACCCGATGGCCCGAGCATTCCATGGTGGTTGTTGCCTATCCTTGTGTTGCCGCCGGCGTTTATGTTAGCGCTCCTTCCCATGTTGATGTTACTTCCAGTGGGCATTATCACCCTGATTGGGTTGTGCGCAATTTGCCGGATTCGCGTTTGCTGTGACTGTGCATGTGTCTGTGAGCGTCCATGTGATGTGCAAGCTACGCAGCCACCCACTACAACTACGACCCGCCCACCTGCTGCGCAGGAAGGGCAGACTACACGGCCCGCTGAACCTCCTACGACCGAAGCGGGGCGTCGCCCAGGTCCGACTGTTCGGCCGCCCGGTACTGGCGATTCTGCAACTTTGGCCATGAGTGCGTTGGCACTGTTAACGCTTTCAGGTGGTCTAGCGGTATTGTTGCGCAAGAAACGGCGCAACGAGCAAGCTGAATCTGAATAACGAAAAACCGCTGTTCCTTCTTAGGGGCAGCGGTTTTCTTTTATAGCTCTAGTCGAAGTTTCTGCATATAAAAATCCACCAGCTACTAATAGTTGGTGGATTTTTTAACACTTAAAGTTTAGCGGAATTTTGTCTCAGTTACGCGCTCACAGCCTGGCGGGGAATACACCCAATGGTCCAGACGGCTGCCGTCGGTGAAATATTTTAGCGGTTTACTTGGATAATCGGCCGGGAATGAGTCTACGATAATTAGTTTAATCTTCATACGCTCTGGCAAAATACTTTTGATATAGACCGAAGCATGATAGCCGTCAGCCACTTCTTCACTGAATTCCGCCAAACCCGCAAGATTTGGAGTGAGCTCCACGAATACACCATATTTTTCTACTGAACGAATGATGCCTGGCACAGTTTCGCCGGGGCTGAACATGGTAGCGTTTTCTTCCCAAGTGCCCAAAAGCTCTTTGTGTGAAAGCAATAGGCGTCCTTGGTCATCTCGTCCTTTTACCACTGCCTTTATCATTTGCCCGGCTGAAAAACGTGCGTTGGGATGGGGGATACGTGAAACGCTGATCGCGTCAATCGGCAATAAGGCGCTTACGCCCGCGCCTACATCGGCAAACACACCAAAATTTTCCATATGACTTACTCGCGCGTCAATCACATCGCCCGGTTGCAGTTCATTGATATAAGTTTCTACGCAATCACGTTGCACAGCAACACGGCTGAGCAATGCAATTGATTCTCCTTTTTCATTCGTATCAAACCCGGTAATGCGCACCATAACAGGTTTGTTTACCCGTGAGATCAGCGCAATATCGCGTACTTCACCCTCTGCAATGCCTACAGCACCTTCCAAGCGTGGCACAACACCTTGCATGGCACCTAAGTCGACGTGCAGATTATGTTCGTTGTCGCACAACAACACGCGACCTTCCAGCACCGCGCCTGCGGCGGCAGCTTCGTAAAGCCCTGCCTGTGAAGATAAGTAGCGCTGGTTTTCAGTTGTGCCCAACAATTGTCCTTCCGGTGGATAGTAGTTCATACTTTCATTCCTTTCCCTGACGGCTTTTTACTCCTCTTATTTCTATGGCCGCAGGCGTTGTAATATTCATCTTCATTTGACTTTTCAAACAGCCTGTGGTATAATTTTCGTGTTGCTTTGAAAATTCCTGGAAAATCCTGCGATTTTAACTAGCTTACCATATAATAGCATATTTTTGGGCATTCGTCAACAGTTTCTAGAAAATAATTGCCATATATTGAATGGAGGAGCCATGACGGAAAAACTTCAGCAGGTGCAAGATCGCTTTGAGCAGATTCAGCAGCAATTGTGCGACCCTGAGATTATCGCGGACTTAGCGCAATATCAGGCTTTAATGAAAGAGACGAAACGCCTGCAACCAGTGGCAGACATGTTCACGCAATATAAACTTGCGGTAAAAACACAGCAAGAAGCGACGGAGTTGTTGGACGACCCGGAAATGCGCGACTTTGCACAGGAAGAACTTGCTTTGGCAAAAGAGCAGGCTGAAAGCGCGTGGGAGCAGTTAACGGTTTTGCTTTTGCCGCGTGACCCGAATGACGATAGAAACGTGATTGTGGAAATCCGTGGCGGGGCAGGGGGCGAAGAGGCTTCGTTGTTTGCGGGCGTGTTGTTTCGCATGTATAGCATGTACGCCGCTGCACGTGGTTGGAAAGTTGAAATTATTCACGCGAATGAAACGGAGTTGGGCGGCTTTAAGGAAGTGAGCTTTTCCATCGAAGGGGACGGTGCTTATTCAAGATTTAAGTTTGAATCCGGCGTACACCGCGTGCAGCGTGTGCCTGAAACTGAAAGCCAGGGGCGCATTCATACTTCAACTGTTACGGTGGCGGTTTTGCCTGAAGCGGAGGAAGTAGACATTGACATCAACCCCGCCGACTTGCAAATTGACACTTACCGGGCAAGTGGGGCAGGAGGCCAGCACGTGAATAAAACAGAGTCGGCCATTCGCATCACACACTTGCCAACGGGCACAATTGTTGAGTGCCAGGACGAGCGCAGTCAACACAAAAATCGTGACAAGGCCATGAAGGTGTTGCGCAGCCGCATTTTGCAAGCCGAGCAGGAGAAGCAAAACGCTGAGATTGCCGGCCAGCGCCGCGCGCAGGTGGGCACGGGCGACCGCAGCGAGCGCATTCGTACGTACAATTACCCGCAGGGGCGTGTGAGCGACCACCGCATTGGCCTGACACTATATAAGATTGAATCCATCTTAAATGGCGATTTGGACGAAATTTTTGATGCGCTCATTACGGCAGATACAGCGGAGAAATTGAAAAACGAAATGTAAAGTGTAGAGTAACAGAGCCATGTTCACCACAAAGCTGCAAGCCAACAAACCCGAGGATATCATCATCGCCGCACACATGCTGCAAACCGGCGAGCTTGTTGCCATACCAACTGAAACGGTTTATGGCCTTGCGGCAAATGCACTCGACTTTGCTGCTGTGGCAAAAATCTTTGCCGCCAAAAGTCGTCCGCAGGATAATCCCCTGATTGTGCACATAAGTACTATAGAGCAAGCGTGGGTACTTACGAGCAATTTTTGCGCGCAGGCCCAAGCTTTGGCGGAACATTTTTGGCCGGGGCCGCTGACCATCATTTTGCCCAAAAGTGATTGTGTCCCTCAGGAAGTAACGGCAGGGCTCGACACCGTAGCCTTGCGTATGCCTGCCCATCCAGCGGCGCTTGCGTTGCTCAATGCTTGTGGTTTGCCGTTGGCCGCACCCAGTGCCAACCTGAGCGGTTCGCCAAGCCCCACCATTGCACAGCATGTTTGGGATGACATGCAGGGCCGTATTGGTGCGATATTGGATGGAGGTAGCTGCGAAGTGGGTGTAGAATCTACTGTTGTTTCGCTTGCCGGAGAAAGGCCTGTGCTGTTGCGCCCCGGTGGAATAACAACGCAGCAAATTGAGCAAATACTTGGCTGTGAAATTGCAGTTTCTCCAGGCGTGGAAGCAGTGCTTGCCAAAAGCGAGGTTCCGCAAAGCCCGGGGCAAAAATATCGCCACTATGCTCCAAAGGCCAGACTGACGCTTGTGCGTGGGAGCCTGCCTGCGTTCCTGCGATTTGCGCAGAAAGAAAAGCCGGATGGTTTACTTGTTTTTGATGGCGATGAAACCCCTGAAGAATGGGTGGCGTTGCGTTATGGTGCGCAAAACAACCCACAACAGCAGGCACAGCAATTGTTTGCGAAATTGCGGGAGATTGATGCGCTGGGCCTGCGAACGGTGTTAGTGCGCAGCCCTGAAAAAGAGGGCCTAGGCTTTGCGGTATACAACCGGCTGTTCAGGGCCGCAGAGTTTCGTGAAGTAGTGCCGAATTTTATCATCGGCGTTGCAGGTCCAACTGGTGCAGGGAAATCCACTGCCGCGAAACTGTTGGCTGAGTTGGGTTGCGTAACCATTGATGGCGATGCCCTTGCCCGAGAAGTTGTGCAGCCGGGTTCGCCGATTCTCGCACAACTTGCGGCGCGCTTTGGAGCGGATATCTTGCAGCAGGATAGTACGCTTACGCTGGACCGCCAGCTGCTTGCCAAACGTGCTTTTGCGAGCGACGAAGCCCGGCGCGACTTAAATGCCATCACACACCCGGCGATTACTCAATTGGCTTTGGAGCAGGCAGAGAAAGCAGGGGAGCGCCCGGTGGTAATTGACGCAGCGGCTTTGCTCGAAAGCGAGTTGGCCGAGTATTGTGACCATATTGTGATTGTCACCGCGCCAGAAGACGTTAGGCTTGTGCGCATTATGCAACGTGGTAATGTTACGCAAGAAGCGGCCAAACAGCGCATGACTGCACAGGCAAACATGGACTTTACGGGGCATACTATTATAGAAAACACACAGGGGGAGGCACAGCTTGCGCACGCACTCAAAGCGCTTTTGGCGAAAATGCTTCCGTTGGGCGGTTGTAGTGGCATTGGTGCCGCTGATGACGCTGGCGTTTCTGCACAGGCGTGAACTTTTAGACCACTTCCACCACCCTGTTCGTTTTCGCGCTGAGATTGAACAGAGCATTGTGGATACCTATGTATCTTTGCCGCTGATGTTGGCGCTTATCCGCACCGAAAGCGGGTTTAACCCCAACGCTGTTTCGTCGGCAGGTGCAAGAGGGTTGACGCAAATTATGCCCGATACTTTCGAGTGGCTACAAACCCGCACAGGCAGCAATTTACCGCAGGAAGCGCTGTTTGAGCCGGAGATTTCGATTCGCTATGGTGTGTTGTTTTTGCACATGCTGCTGGAAGAATTCGGCCACACCGAAACTGCCATTGCCGCTTACCACGCTGGGCGTGGGCGCGTGAATGCCTGGCTGCGCGACCCTGAAATTTCGCCCGACGGCGCGACTATCCCGCATATTCCAACGCCGCAGACGAGGCACTATGTAAATAAAGTGATGCGTGCTTATGAGCGCTATCAGTCTATCATAAACTAGGAGGAACTTATATGTCAACTGAAAAAACACAGGCCGACCTGCTGCGCGAGCAGCTGTTTCGCCGCCAAAAACATGCTTGCGAGGTGCTGAGCGCCGAAGAAATTGCCGAAGCGGATGAGTTTTGTGAAGGCTATAAGCAATACCTCAACTTGTGCAAAACTGAACGTGCCTGTGCGACATGGACGATTGCCCGGGCTGAAAAAATTGGTTTTGTGCCGTTTGAACCAGAAAAAAAATATGAGCC
>Ga0131853_10019202_pt1 | contig 12442 bp, 6 predicted proteins | sample TergutLab28metaG_FD_92764 | JGI IMG/M metagenome (GOLD analysis project Ga0131853, IMG submission 92764) | Labiotermes labralis P1 segment gut microbial communities from Petit-Saut dam, French Guiana - Lab288 P1 (version 2) (version 2) | ecosystem: Host-associated > Arthropoda: Insects >...
AAATGTGGACGTAGTACTTTGACTGAGCCAGATGTGTAAAACACAAGTGGCTTTTATCAACTGATCAACTTTGTGAAGTTCCAATGGGATCGGATTTTCGTACACACGAAATCTTAATAACATGATGCGAAATGCATTTCAGAAACACGGCATGCGCTTGACAGTCTGTAGTTGAATATCCTCTCTTTTATAGCCAACGGAATTGTCGTACTGTAAGGCTTCATTATGTTCTTTCTTAAGGGGAATGCATCACCACCTACAAATACTCCTTCCGTTGGCAAATAAAGGGTATTTGTTTGTAGAACTTAATTAAATGATGATTTAGAAAAAACTAGAGTCTCATTTACTCTGCCATTTGTTCCAACATCAATGTAGATGTATTTGTAATTTGCATCTGCAATTGCTAGGAGAATTGCACTGTAATCCTTCTTGTAATTATAAAATTCATAAACAGTTTTGCTAGGACAGCGAATAAAAATATGTTTACCTTCCACTGCACCGCAGCAATTAGGAGAGTTCGAAAGAGTAAAAAAATCTTGCATTACTTTATTCCACTCTTGTTCAATTTTTGGAACCTGAAATAAAAAGATACTTAAATCATTTTAAAACAATATAAAATATTTTTATTTTATTATTAACTGTTACGCTAAGAGCAAATTTTGTAATAACTAAATTGCTTCTTTTTGTTTTGTTACTGTAATTTGTGTAAAAGTGTTACACAGCATTTTTGGGAGCAAGATTAACGTGGTTATATGACGTCATAGCGTCGTTCTTTGTCTGAAGTTAGCGTGGTTTCAGTAGGTAGCTTCGCATCTTCCAAGAAGTATGGTCGCTATGACTCAGCGTCAGTGACACTGTGTGCGTGTGTAGCAATCCAAAGTGGAACAAGTAGGCAGCACGTCTTATTACAATTGTGATATAACAAAGGGTTGTAATTGTGGGCTGCAAAGGGCAGTAATTACATTCAGTACTCATAAGGGGTGTATGCTTGAATGCATTTATCAACAATCAAGGTGTTAATAATATCAGTTGAACGAAGAGTATGAAGTGAACTTGCGTGTGCTATATAATTATACATTATATAACAGTACATTCAGTAAATAATTTGGAACTATATGATAACTAATTTTTTTGTATGGCAAGTCGATATTAAGAGTGGTGTAGAGAGTGTGCTAACATTTATTATTGTAATTTGTGGCGTTACTTTCATTAATAATTAATAATCGTTAATGAAACAGCAGTTACTGACAAACTAATACGCTGTTTGTAGCTTTATGTTCCTCGAACCAGACGAGGCGATATAAAATTGGTCCACCGGGCACGGATATAATTACGAAGGAAGTGACATATATTTGGTTCTCAGAAAAAGGATAAACATTCAGGATTATTAGTTTTTTGGTGCCGCGTAAATTTGTTTACGCGAATAGAAGACACGCCATATTACGCAATTCGTTAACATAAGAAACGCGGCAGAATCTGTGACGTCACCACTGAACGAGATATTCGTGCGACACAATTTGAATTTAATTTCGCCACTTCAATCGGCCACCTCCGGCAAGAATCGCCACATTACCCCACCAAGAAGAATAACGAAGACCTTCGACTACCAACGGGATTTCACGAAGTTACCAACACTTAGCAGCTTCCAGTCAGGCCACTGAATTCCACCAACTATATCAGCTGTTGACTCCCTCGAGAGAGGATGGATGCCACACTACATATTCAGCTAATTAAGCGTCGTGCCGTTGTCAAGGCCTCTCTTACACGCTTGCAGAATTTCCTTGAACCAGGTGACCATAAGTTTAATGAGATTAAGTTTAGGCTAGATAAGCTATCAAGCATTTTGAACAAATATGAAACCGCACAGGTTGAACCAGAATATCTAGACAAAGCAGATACTCTCTAGACAGAGAAGAATTTGAAAACCAGTAATATCAAGTTGAAGCTGCATTTAATGAAATTTTACATCATGTAATAGACCCACCGTCCAGACATAGCACACCAAGAAGAAGCTTGTCGAGTCACAGCAATCTGTAAACAACACGTCATCACACACACAACCCAACAAGATGATGGAGGATTTGTTGTTAGAATGCCAACAAAGATGGTTCCAAAGCAACATGATTCTTCTCGCCTCGCTGCAGAGCGAAGACTACAAATTTTGAACGTAGACTGGAACAAGAACTCAAGGATCAGTACGACTATTTCATGAGGACGTCCAAGGGACTAGATCACAGGGTTCCAGTGAATTCCCAAGAGCGGACGAAACATGCTACTGTCTAATAATCGTCAAGACTTTAAGGAAATAAATTCCACGACAACGCTCGGATTACTACGGAATCCAACAATTGATAATTATCAAGTCAAGAATAACAGCACACAGGTGCAAGCAACAAATTCCACAGCGAGTACAAACGAAAGTTGCCGGCCTCTACACCATCAATAATATAGCCTCTTGGACTGCTAAGTCCTGCTGTCATTGCCTACAAGATATTCCTAAAGAAACTGTGGCAAGATAAACAATGGGATGAAATACTCCCAGGTCATCTGCAACGAGAGATTCATAAGCAACTGCCGAAATCCAAAGGCCAACAGGGAATCAACTATTCTCTCCACACGAGATTTTGACTGGGCTCTAACTTTCTGTGTGAAGATGGTACTACAAATTCCTTATGCACAAAAGTAAGCAATTTAATGGAAAAAGAAGATGTTGCAGCCAGCAGTACAATTAAGACACTGCATTCCTTCATCGATAAGGAAGGTCTTCTCAAAATGGGTGGAAGGCCACAGCAATTCATGATTAATTATCAAACAATACATCGGATGATTTTGCCTTCAAATCATCACTTCACACAATTGTTTGTCTCATCAGAGCACATAAGACTTCACTATGCTGGGCCACAACACTTAATAGAATTTCGACGAGAGAAACATTTGATTCCACGAGTAAGGAACTTGGTGAAAACAGTCATTCGTAAGTGCCTAAACTGCTATTGATTCAAGACACAAGCAACACAACAGTTCATGGGCGATCTGGCATCAACACAAGTACAAACGTCGAGGCCATTCCTCAATACGGGCTGGTAGTATGCTGCAACAATGTCAATCAGACTGGGACCACCACGTACCAAATCACTAACAAAATTTTACATTGCTATATTTGTTGCTTCGTGACAAAGACTGTTCATACTGAAGTAGTCACAAGTTTATCTACAGAAGCAATTGTTGCTACCCTGAGAAGTTTCACTGCAGGTCCAGCAAAAATAAAGACTATTTATTCAAAAAATGATACAAATTTTAAGGTGTTGCTAATGAACGTCATGAAATCTACAAGATGATTTAATCCACATCACAGAAGGCAACGTTACAACACTTCTAGGGTACTGAAGGTTGCGAAGGGAAATTCATCCCACCACATGGACCGAACTTCGGAGGTTTATGGGAAGCAGCAGTGAAATCCGTGGAGTCTGCAAAGAAATCTAGGTCCTCAGTTTGCCACTTACGAAGAACTGTGCACATTAGTTGCTGAGTAATAGGCCTCTCTAATCTCCACAAACTTGTGTGCCTTGTCTGATGTTACTTTCAACAAAACGTTTTGTCTCGTGCCCATTTTCTAATTGGTGAACCACCTAACCAATTACCTGCTGCTGACTTTACTGTTGTCAAATGCAATAGATATAGCAAGTGGCAAACTTATCAAAAACTATTGCAACAGTTCTGGGAAAATTCGTCATTCGACTACCTTCACAGTATGCAACAGCGTCAACGCTGGCAGAGGACCTTCCCCAACCTACAACCCGGCGAACTCACCCTGTTGAGGGTTGACTACACGTCTTCAATACTCTGCCCCACAGCTGTCATCAAGAAAACTCATCCAGGGATAGATGGCATCTTTCGAGTGTTCACAGTGAGGAACACAAAAGGATACTTTAAACGTCCCATAATAAAATTTGCCCTTACAGCGTGTGAATAGTGAAATATAGTGTCATTGTTTATGCGGGTGATAATATATTACGCTAAGAGCAAATTTTACTGTGGGAATTTCTTGTGAATTATATGCGTAGAACTGCTCCTTTCAGATTGCACAACACTTTTGGGATGATGTTACCATCACGATTTATGTGACGTCATGGCGTTCTGAAGCTACGATACCTTCTTCTTTGTTTTGTAGGGCACTGCGCGCTTTTCCCGTAGAGCGGCTTCAGTCTTCCAGCGTCAGTGACACAGTGTGCAAGTTTAGGTATCCATGTGGGTTTAAGCAGACAACAAGTGTAGTTAAACTTGTGATGCAATAAAGGGTTGTGGATTCTACACGGCAACCACAGGTGTTACCATCGCACAGTTACATCATTCATTGTGTTATTTAGTGATGTGTTAAGAAATCAGAGTTGCAGTCTTTTTTGGAAACTCGATTTTAAAACACTTGTGAGCTAGACGCAGTTTACCTTGCTGGAGGGCTACACAGAATAGCTCCAGCAACATTTACACATTTTTACAGACCACAAATGTCCAAAATTTAAGTTTCATGAAATTATTGTGTCCTCGATTGTGAATAAATTGTTACTTACAAGAGGGTGTTATCATCTTCACAAGTTATGATTATATGTCATTAATTAAACAATGCCATTTCATTTCTCAGTGTATTGAACCTCTGTTTAAATAATATAATTATTTGTGATCAGTTTAATCAGGTTTGTGAGTGAATCATTACAAAGTCACTTGATAAAACACACCAAAAGTTTTCACCTTTATACATTAAATAATATCAAATAATATTACACATAAACAGCGATACAACCATTGAAAATATTGTGGCATTTTATAGAGTGATTTACTATCAATGCAACTAAGACATGCTTTGAAAATATTTAGTTATGTATTAGTAAATTTTTTTTTGTTGAAACAGCAAAAATATAGGAACGAATTGTTCACCCGATACGTATTAACAAGACCTTACATATTGTTCGGTCCCCCGGGCACAGATATGAAGAAAGGACGTGATAAAATGATGATCCTCGAATACAATCGAATCTTCACGAAAATACGTAGCAGCCTCAAGCCAGGCTAATACACCACTGACTTTTACTCACCATAAAAGCTGTTCACTCAAGAGACACCACGAACGCAACAAGACGTGCACAGCTCATCAGGCAAAATGCTGTGGCCAAATCGTCTATAACAAGAATGCATTACATTCATTGAATCAGGTGATCGTAAATAAATGAGATTCAGGCGAGTTTTGCGGAATTACAAGGCATCTTTAATATATATGAAACTGCAAAAAACGAACTTGGAATTATATGATAACACAGATCATTTTGGTGATCAAGAAATTTGGAAAATGTGTACTACGAATTTATGGCTAGGTTCAGTGAGCTGTTACATTCCTTGATTGACACACCACGGTCCATAAATAGCACATTGCCAAGCAGTAGGTCAGGAAACAGCAATCACACTCCGTGGTAACATAAGAGTAGAACACACAATAAGCTAACAACAATTGCATTACCAAATTTCGAAGGTGACCCATGTAACTGGTTACAATACAGAGACACTTATGAGGCATTATTTGTCAGTAATACAACCTATCCTAATGTTCAGAATTTCTTCTAACTCATTGCTTCACTCAAGAATGAAGCCAAAGTTCTGATAAATTATTTTAAGATTACAAATGAATATTTTTGTTGCCTGAAAACTAGTGATTAAGCGTCATATTAACAAGCGATTAATTGTCATGATGCATGGTAAGCATTTGTGTGAACTGCCCCAAGTAAGGAAGGGAGACTCATTCTCATTGCTCTAATTGATTAACCATGTGTTGAGCCACAAGAATACCTCACAAGCTTTGTCATTAAATGTGCATGTACAAGACTTAATGTTGAATCATTTGGTGTTAACCACACTCGATACTGAAATTCAACGAGAAAGGGAGCTCATCACTGCTTCTAGCGCAGATAACACAACGACAACCGAAATAGTCAGAGTCCTGGAAAATAGATGCAGAATTCTTGAGGTACTGCAGAGACCCCAATCACTGAAGGTAGTTCCTAACATTTTATGCTCATCACAGTCAACTGGAAACAAGGTTAGTAAATTTTATTCCAACGTAGCAACACAGCTACAATGCTCTTTTTGTAATGAATCACATAGAATTTTTAAATGTGAACAAATTCCCAATATGCAATCTAAGAAACGCCTTAATCATGTCACGAAATCAGGATATTGTTTCAACCGAATGCAACCATTTACCAGGAATCACACATGTTCAAAGCAAGGGTCTCGTCAGTGTCACAAGAGACATCATACATTGTTGAACATAGAGAGGCACCTTCATTCAAATAATGACAAAAGGCCAACAACCATTTGTCCACCTGCAGATGCAAGAGGCATGTGAAATCCAGATGTCAACACATATTTTTCATTCAAGGGCAAAACCAGAAAATACATTCTACTTGCCACATCCATTTGGAAGTTCAGAATAAATTTCGTCAATATGTTCCATGCAGCGCATTGTTAGACAGTGCTTCTTAATCGTATTTCATAACAGAGAGATGTGTACAGCGTTTGAGGTTACCAGAAACAAGACACGTATAAAATTACAGGGCATATCAATATCAACACTGAGATATATCACAGTCTCAATATATTTAATGTTTAAGCATACTGACTAGCATACAACACTTAACTGTGCCATCTTGTCTCATATTACTGGTACCACACCATCCACCAAGATGGACACACACGCCTGGAAGTTTCACAAGGATATCAAGTTGAATGATGAAGAGTTTCATCAAGTAGGGGGCATTGATCTACTCATGGAGCTGACTTATTCTATGAAATATTTCGATCAGACAGAAGGACACGTCCTTGTATTTATCCAGTTCTACAAGTGACAGTTCTTGGCTGGACACTACATTGTTGAACTACAGCCACAACTACACAGCATTACACTCAGCATATATTTCTACGCTTGGAAGACAACAGTCTGGAGCACAATTTAAACCTCTTCTGGGAAGTGGAGCCAGTGGTGCAAACCACCACGACAACAGAGCAACAAGTCTGTGAAAAACATTTCATCACACACACAACGAAACAAAAATATGGAAGATTTGTTTTCAGACTGCCAACAAACTTGGATCACAAGCAAATTGGATCCACTCGCTTCTCGGCAGAACGAAGACTACAAGATATTTCTACAAAAATTCTAGCATGATAATTACAATGAGATGAACTAGTTCCAGCTCATCATCAACAAGAAAGGTTTCAGCTGCAGCAGACTATTACTAAATTGTTATAAATGAAGATAAACCGGAAGGTTATTTGCTGTAATGCTCTCAACATAGAAATACATCGATTTGTGACAGCAGTGAACTAGCCTAGGGCACCTGCCTCTATATTCGCTCCAGAGACTTTAACAAGAAAATATCTTGTGAACTTCTGTGTTCCATATCAATGGTGGAACCACTGAAACAATTAACCATACCAATATTGGTGCTTTATGCAGCTACATTGTTGACCAAACTGTACAAGAAGACCATAGGCACCCCCAACATAACAATAAATTTGTCCTAACTATGGACAGACACTTCCATTGTACTCATATGATTGCAGGGTCCACAAAACAAATGGAAGACATTTATAGGCAAGCGTGTTGCCCTCATTCAAGAAGAAAGAGCATCAGCTTCATAGAGACAAATGCCATATTAATCCAATACTTCTGAATTCATTTCATGAGCAATTAAACCAACAACACTGTCAACATCCACACTATGGAGTAAGGGATCACAATGGCTTTCACAAGAGCAATCCAGCTCGCCTACAAGAGAGTAGAACACACACACAGACAACCTGGAATTCAGAAATGCGCAATTTGTTTGTCTACAAACTCCAGAAAGTATCACACAAAGATTTTCCTACTTCAACAGACGCATCAGAGTAATTGCATACTGCAAGAGATTCATAAGTAACTGCAGAAATCCCAAGGCCAACAGGCAATCAACTATCCTCTCCACACAAAATCTTGACCAGATACTGTCTTGTTTTATGAAGATTGTACAAAATATTTCTTATGCGCAAGAAATGAAGAATTTAATGTATCAACAAAAGGTTTCAGCCAGCAGTTCTCTCAAGAGAGTGCGTTATTTAATATATAAGGAAGTACTTTCAGAATGGGACGAAGATTACAGCAATCCATGTTTCCTTATCAAACAATGAATAAGAAGTTTTTGCTTTCAAACATCACTCCACTCAATTGGTTGTCTCAGCAGAGCACATGAGACTTCACAATGTTGGTCCAAAATTCTTAATAGCATCTCTACGAGAGAAAGATTGGTTTCAACGAATAAGATACTTAGTGAAAACAGACATTCATCAGTGCCTAATCTGCTATAGATTCGAGGCACAAGCAACACAAAAGCTCAGGGGTTAGATACAATCAACACGAGTAAACCTTCGAGGACAATCCTCACTAGAGACGTGGATTATGCTTGACCAATATCACTCAAATTGAGACCATCCCTTAGCAAACAATAACAAATTGTTACGTTGGTTGTAATTCTGCTTCGTGACAAAAGTTCTTCATATTGAGGTAGACACAAGCTTAACTGCAGAAGCATTTCGTGCTGCCCTGAGAAATTTCATTGCACATCGAGGCAAACCAAAATATTATTTATACCGGTAATGGTACCAACTATGCTGCTAATGAAATTCATGAAATCTACAAGATGCTTCAATCCAAATCAGTTTTCCAGCAACAGTGACACAGTTTGCGTGTATAGCTATCCATGGGGGATAAAGCAGATAACAAGTCTTGTTATACTTGTGACAGAACAAAGGGTTGTGGTTTTTTCAAGGCTATCACAGGGCTTATCAATCTAAAATCACAACAGTTAATGTGTTATTCACTGATGTGCTAAGAAATCAGTGTTGCAGTCTTCTTAGAAATCTCGAATGAAACACTCTTGAGAGCTAGTCGAAGTTTAGCTTACTGGAGGGCAACACACGTTAGCTCCAGCAAATGTTACACAATTTTTACAAATCACATGTTTCAAAATTTTAAGTTTCATAAATCTATTGATTCCACGAATACACAAAAAGTATAACTTACAACAGGGAACTAACATCTTCACAAGTTAAAATTATATATCAATAAAATACAGTGCAATTATATTTCTCAGTGTACTGAACCACTGTTAAAATAATATATATATGATTGTAATGAGTGTAATCATGTTTATAAATGAATCATAACAAAGTCACTTAATTAATCACACCGTAATTGTTGAGCTTTATACATTAACAAAGGTCAAATATTAATACATATAAACAGTGATACAACCATTGATAATATTGTGGCATTTCATAGAGTGATTTACTATAAAAGCAAATAAAATATTCTTAAAAAATAATTAGATTTGTATAATTAAATATCTATGTTGATCCAGCAACAATAGAATAACAAATTGTTCACCCGATATGTATGAACCAGAGCGTACATATTGTTTGGTCCACCCGGCATGGATAAAATAAAGGATGTGATATAACGAAGAACCTCGTGTACGATCGGAACTTCACGAAAACACTTAGCAGCCTCCAGACAGGCTACTACAACAACTGACTTAAACTCATCACACCAGCTGTTCAACCAAGAGCCTGCACGAATAGAACAACACGTGCACAGCTCGTCAGGCAACGTGCTGTGGACAACTCGTTTATCACAAGAATGCAGATATTAATCAAAACAGGTGACCGTAAAATAAATGATTTTCAGGTGAGGTTTTAATGAATTACAAGGCATCTTTGAAGATATGTCACTGCACAAAATGAATTGGTAATATTTTATGACACAGATAAAGTCGGGAATCGACAAATATTGAAAATCAACACTACGAATATAAGGCGAGTTTCAGTGTGCTCTTACATCCTGTAATTGACAAAACACGGTCCAGAAATAAGTCATTACGAAGCAGTTGGTCAGTTAACAACAATCACACTCCGAGGTCACATAGGAGTAGAAACCACAGTAAGCTAACAAACATTGCAATGCCAAAGTTCGAAGATAATACGCGTAGCTGGTTACATTACAAAAGACACATTTGAGGCATTTGTTGTCAATAATACAACCTTGTCAAATGTCCAGAATTCCCACTACCTCTTTGCTTCACTCAAGAATGAAGCAAGAGATCTGATAAATAATTTACAGATTACAAAGGAAAATTATTTGTTGCCTGACATCTAGAGGAACAACGTTACATTAACAAACGACTAATTGCCATGAAGCATGCAAAGAATTTATGTCAAATGCCCCAACTAAGGAACGGAGAAGTATAATCATTTCGCCAATTGTTTAACCATGTGTCAAATCAAATTAATGCCTTACAAGCATTATCATTGCATATGTATGTCCAAGACATAATGTTGAAACATTTGATGTTAGCCAAACTCGAACTTGAAACACAACGAGAATGGTGGTTCAGCAACGCTTTGCGAGCAGTTGCCCCAACGAATGCAAAATTATTCACAATCCTGGAAACAAGATGCAGAGCTCTTGAGATATTCCAGAAAACCCAATCACTGAAGGTAGTTCCTAACAATTTATGCTCATAACAGTCAACTGGAAAAAAGGTAATTATATCTTATTCCAACGTAGCAACACAGCTACATTGCTCTTTGTGTAATGGATCACACTGTTATTTCAAATGTGACATATTTTCAATATGCAAACTAAGCAATGCCTTAATCATGCCGAGAAATCAGGACATTTTTAAACTACACGAAAACATTTACTAGGAAGCACACATGCTCGAAGCAAGTGACTCGTCACATTCACAAGAGACTTCATACCATGCTGGATATAGACAGGCAACTTCAATAAACTAATGACAAGACGTCAATAACGAATGGTCCACCTGCGGATGCAAGAGCAAGCTCAAATGCAGAGGTGAACACATGTTTTTCATTCCATTGCAAACCCAGGAATTACATTCTACTTGGCACAGCCATTATGGAAATTAAGAATAAATTTGGTCAATTTGTCCCATGCAGAACATTGTGAGATGGTGCTTCTCAATTGCATTTCATAACAGAGAGATGTGTACAAAATTTGAGATTGTCCAGATACCAGACATATTAAAAAATCAAGGCATATCTAGTGCCAACACTGACACATACCAAAGTGTCTCGATACATATGAAGTCAAGGACTACAGACTGGCATACAACACTTAATTTTGCCATGTCGTCTCATTTTACTGGTACCACACAATCCACCAAGGTGGACACAAGTACCTGTAGGATTCCCAAGAATATAAATTAGGCTGTTGAAAATTTTGAGCAACCAAGGGGCATTGATCTACACCATGGAGCAGACAAATTCAATTAGACACTTCGGTCAGACAGAAGGACACGTCCTGGTAGTTACCCAGTTATTCAGGAGTGAATTCTTGGCTGGACACGCTCTGGTCATATTCAAGGCTCTACTACATAGCATGACGCAAAGCATACATTTCTACTCCAAAAGCCAACAGTCTGTAACACAAATTAAACCAAATTTGGTAAGTGGAACCAGTGAATCAATCCACCATGACAACAGAGCAACAAGTCTGTGAACAACATATAATCACACACACAATCCAACAACAAGATGGGAGAATTGTTGTCAGACTGCCAACAAAGTTGGATCGCAAGCAACTTCCATCTTCTCGACTCTCTGAATAGTGAAGGCTACATGCTACTGAAAGTAGACTGGAATGAGATCCAGATCTCAAAATTCAGTACCACAAGTTCATGAGGAAATATAAAGGACTAGATCAGAGAAATCCAGTGAAATCACAAGAGGGGAAGAAACATGTTTCTCTATACCAATCACCCAGGCTACAAGAAAGTATGTTCACCCATAAGAGCTTGGATTACTAGAGAATACAAGAAATGAATATTTTCAAGTCAAGAACAATATCACAGGGGTGCAAACATCAAACTCCACAGCCAGTACAAAACGAAAAGTGCTAGCCACTCCAGCATTAATATTTGATCCCCTCGGACTGTTTAGTCCAGCTGTCGTTGCCTACAAGATATATCTACAAAAATTGTGGCAAGAACATTTATAGTGTGATGAAATACTTCCAGGGCACCTGCAACAAGAACGGAATCAGCTTCTGCAGGCTATTCCTAAACTGTCTTAACTGAAAGTAACCCGGAAGTTTATAAGCTCTAATGCTGTCATCATACAAATACATGCATTTGTGACAGCAGTGAACAAGCCTATGCAGCTTGCCTCTACATTCGATCCATAGGCAGTAACACGAAGAGATCTTGTGAACTCCTTTGTTCCACATCAAATGTGGCACCACTGAAATAATTTACTATACCAATATTGGAACTTTGTGCAGTTCCATTGATGTCCAAACTGTACAAGAAGGACGTACGCGCAATCAGCATAACAATAA
>Ga0131853_10019207_pt1 | contig 12441 bp, 8 predicted proteins | sample TergutLab28metaG_FD_92764 | JGI IMG/M metagenome (GOLD analysis project Ga0131853, IMG submission 92764) | Labiotermes labralis P1 segment gut microbial communities from Petit-Saut dam, French Guiana - Lab288 P1 (version 2) (version 2) | ecosystem: Host-associated > Arthropoda: Insects >...
GAGGCTGTGTAATGTAATTTTGACCTCCTGATGATGAGCACATGTGCTCGAAACATGTAGAGGCATGAAATAAAACTTATTGTGAAACAAATTTTGTACATCAAGTTGGTTAAATACTGAGATGCACGGTCAGCAAAACGTCAAAAATTCACCTAGAGTATGTTTTCCAATTTGCCAAATTCATACATTTTTAAAGGTGAAAATAGAATACTTTGGGGTGAGGTATAATAATAAATTATACAAATTATTTGATGGGGCAGGTATATCAGTTGTTGAGATGAAAAGCTCCACTCGGTTGGGTAGTAAGCTTATACAGAGGAATATACTATACAAGATAATCGGCAGCAGAGAACCTACAGGCAAACCTAAAAGATGGACTGAGGCAGCAGAGGAGGATTCCAAGAAAAAACAGGATGTTCGAAATTGGGAAATAGAGGCGATGGATAGACGGGGGTGGAGAATTTATTCAGTAGGCCAAGGCCCGATATCAGACTGTCGCGCCGTAGAAGAAGAATAAAATTAAAAAGAAGAAGTAGGAAAAGAAGAAGAAAAAGAAGAAATTTGTGTGTCGTACTAATTTATACTGTTCAGAAAGGTACGTTTGGTGTGTGTGCTTGCATGCGTAAGAGAAGTTAACAGGACACAGAAGAAGTTCACCGGCGCAACGTAATCTGTAATTCGTAACGTCCGATGTTATAATAATAAAATGGGTGGGTCATTTGTCATGCGAGGGGAGGTTGAGAAATATTGCAGTTGAGAGATATGGAGGGATGACTCCGTTCAGATGATTATAATTTCCTTTGATTGTTATTACTCGTTTCTGCTATCGTTTTAATTCGATAAGTTGAGTCGATCATTGGAATGCCAATGGTATGTCGATTTGGACCCCACTTCACTAGGAAAAGGAAATTGCTGCGCTGCTCCTCAGTCAGTTTATGCAGCATCAATACGCAAGTTAAATATGGAATTTTAAAGTTATTTACTTGTAAAAGAGTGTTGCCTGCCGTCAGACCATCGAGGTAATTTCTTTTTTTACCGCGGTAAGCTGTTCCACCCCTGGTGGACCAGCACATCTCGCCGGCCGGAAAGGGAAGGGTTGGCAAGCTAACTCGTGCGGAAGTGACCAACTGACCAGCGCCTAGATAGGCCGTGTCTCTTGTCTGCTAGGGAGGTTATCTTATCGCGTGAGACTTGTTTTCAAACTATACACTGCCATGCACGTGCTAGTGATTTAACAGTTTTGCTGCGAGGCACTGTATTATCGCAATGAAATATTTTGTAATCTCGCTGTTGTTAGTAATTTCACCGGGAATCGAAACGCGTACAAGATTACAGGAAGGATGTGCGGGGAACTGACCGGCCATTGGCGGTGTCGAAGGAAATACGGCAGTTTTCAGACAGATCAAACTTCATGCTGAGGTCACTGATCGAATTATATCAGCCAGAGACAAGCAGGTTAATTTAAGTACTAAAAACATACAAAAAGAACTCGTCTTTCTACTACCCAGTAATTCTGGTGGTAGACATGAAAGTGGCAGGAACAAAATGACTGTAAGAAGAAATAAAAGAAGGAGAGAAGGAAGAATTGAAGGAAGGAAGAGTATAAATAAGGAGCAACGAAATGAACAAAGAGACGAAAGGGAAGAACGGATAAAATAAATAAGAACAAGACAGGCAATGTGTATATAAATGTAATAATTGAGGCGCGTTCGCGTTACCATTGTTGGCGTGGAAAAGGAATAAACATTACATATTCTGTGTGTGTGCTGTAGCCTTATTTATGCAGCATGCAAGGCGCATGTTGTCGTCTGTGGTCTGTCTGGCTCTGCCATATTTTGCCATATTATATCATAAATAGAAAAGTTTTCGGGAAACGTTTTTGAACATAAAATGCATGTTTCAATTTTCTCTACAACTTTTACCTGGAACGTTTTTCATTCTAAGAAGCTTTCATCGAGATGTGATTATAAATGTATATTGGTGTTCTTGTAAATTACCCGTTATTCTTGTGAGGTTTTAATGAAATATTTACGAAAAATACGCATACCAAATTTCATAAAAATCCGTTCAGTGGAAGCCCAGATGTTCCGTACGGGCGGGCGGATAGGTGGACGGACAGATAGGCAGGCATAACGGAGCCAATAGTTGCTTTTCGCAGTTTTGCTAACGTGCTTAACAACTGTTTCGGTCTACGATTATTTATGTAATTGACGCCCTGGGGCCCACCCAGTCTCCTGTACAATGGGTACCGGGTCTTTCCGGGGATAAAGTGGCCGGGGCGTCGGGTTGACCACCCACCCCGTTTCGTGCCGAGGTTAAAGAATGAGTAGAGTTATTCATTTACTCCCCTCCTCGGCCTTCGCGGCTTGTTCTAGGGTGACCTTTATCTCTGCCTATTTTTTATGTAATTGGCAGGGAAGGGATCTGCGTTTATTTCAGTGTGGGCGTGGTAGATTCTGGGTCTGACTCTCTTCATAGAGGGTCTCTTACCTGCACACTGCAGCTCACCTTGTCAATGCGCGCTTCTAAATCTGTATCTTTATTTGGATACGAAATCATGATTTCCACTCTTAAAGAGGCATGTGGTCGTATGAAACTGGGTCCGGCTCTTGCCTAAGCTGTGAAACGCAATAAATTACACTTCTTGAAAGAAAAATGTGTTTTCCGAACCCATTCTGTTTGGCATGTATTAAGATGTTTCTCTATTAATTTATTTCTTTGGTTATACAACAGCTTGTAAGTTGACGAATTTAGCCGTCTTCAGATACACTGTTTATTTGGAGAAGATTTGCGCAGCTCTTTATAAATGTATACAGAACCTTTAAACATGACCATTTGCTTCAAAGTGTTGATATACTGTGCTGTCTGAATAGAACCGAAAACAAACCAAGCACGCGTCCGCACGTGCGCACGCGTCAAAAAGCCTGTTGACGTGGAAGCTTGCTCGAGCGTTCTTTTCTTTCGCTGCTCATACACAATGTAATTTCTGTTGGTACTTCGATTAAAAGTGTAAGAGTGGCTCATTCTGTTCAGACATTCAGTGAAAAAAAGATGTGATAATGCAGTTCAGTTCACGTGTAGCAGCACGTGTATCACGCTGTCGCCACCCTTTTCCATACACGTGATTGAAGGTCCGTTCCATGAATTCAAGACTTCGTTAGTGCGATTACAGCAGTGGAGAATGTTCAGATAAAAGAGAGAAGATTAACAACATACTGCTGGAGAGAACTGCTTAGTTGAAAACTCCGTAATACTGTTTACCATGTATTGTTTAGATCGCCAAATCAAGGACGATGAGGGGAGCAGAATATGTAGCACGCTTGGGAGGGGAAAGAAATGAACACCGAAAAAGAATCAACCCAAAGGGAGGCCGCTTGCGTAATTGCAGCCCTAGATTGTACGGCCATGGCAAAATGGGTCTTAAAGAAGTTCGGTGTGACAAGAGTGGACTAGACATAACTTTTGTGGTTCGGGACGAGGAACGCTGACGTGAAAGGGCCATGCAAATGGCCTTCCGGTTTCCATGAAAGACTTGCTTGGTGACTGTTAGCTTACTTACTGACTTACTGCATGGAACAGAGTCCTTCTTGAGAAGATAATCGGTTGTTAGCTAGTCAAGAAATTCCCTGGATTTTATGGAACCCGAAAGCTCATTGCTGCATGCACAAGTGCCCACCACATGTCCCTATCCTGAGCCAGATCGATCCAGACCATGCCCTCACGTCCCACTTCCTAAAGATCCATCTTAATATTACAAAACAATCTACGCCTATACTGTTAGCGTATGTAGAGGATTTAGATCCCAATATTTATATCTGTTTATTGCGGTAGCACAGTGGTTAAGGTGCTGCGCTACAAATCGGAAGGTCGCTGGTTCGATCCCAGCTGGTGTCATTGGAATTTTTCGTTGACATAAAACCCTTCCGATCGCACTATGGCCCTGGGGTCGACTAGGCCTCAAACAGAAATGAGTACCAGGAGCATTTCCTGGGGGTAATGGCGGCCGGTGCGTAAGGCTGACAATCTTATCAACATCCTGTACCGTTGTCACGAGATCTGGGAGCCTTAACTTCCTGCAACCCTCTGGGCCTATCCAGGCCTGTAATGGGACTGCTTTACCTTTTTTCATTGCTGTTACACATTTTAAAAATATTTCCTTGGTTGGTGTATGGTGCATAACGTTGCGTTACTAACGGTACTGTTTGTGCTTTCATGTGTATAATAAGCCTACTAGAGTTCAAGAAAGAAACAATTTCCCTAAATCCAGAACTGTTTCGTAATTCTTCAGTAAGTCCTCTCCTCGTTGTCTTCAACGTGTCCTTTCGCTCTGCTCTCTTCGTTTCTCGTTTTCCTCTCCAGTTCCTCTGCTTATTCCGGAAGCCTCGTTCCCCGTCTTCTGCATGACAATGTGACTCTTCCGTACGGTTGGTTGTTCACATACAAATTCAAATTCGGAGCTAAAACTCGAGCGACAGAACATAGGTTATTAATGGCATTATTACTAAGAGCCGAGCGGTGGCTGAGTGTAAGGAACTCTCTGAGTTATTAGGTTCCGTCTAGGCAAAGTGCGATGGAATTCGGGCGCTTAATGTCGCCTGCCATAGTACACCGAGTTTAATTAAAATATTGTTTCGCGATTTATTACACAAGCAATTACAGAAGCTGTAACAGTATAACCCAGATAAATTGATCTTGGGTTAGATTAGTGTTTCTCAAGCCGTGTGCCGAATCACTCTCTCATGCTACGATATACCGAATTCAAGTGCTGTTGTACGCATTTAGTTCTTTAAAGCTCGGTGGTTACTATATGTACCACCTACTTTTATACTTAATAATTTTGTATTTTACCCACACAGTTTGTGTTTTTCAGGTGTTCCCTATAAAATTGCGGAGAATTTTTTTTTTTTGGTGCGGTACGACCTGGATTTTCGTGTATTACTTGCTTTGATGTCGGATTTCATCGAACGTGCCATGGCTCAGGCGGTTATTCGCCGCGAAGGCCTGGGTTCTATCCCAGGTCATTCCTTGGGTGTTTTGTGGTGGACAGTGTGGCACTGCGACAGGTTTTTCTCCAGATACTTCGGTTTTCCCCTGTCACTATCATTCCACCAATGCTCCATACTCATCTCCACCTACGTTTTGCACTTACCAAGAAGCCTAGGAACCTTCCAAATAGCAAGGCTGTTTCGGATGTCGGGAACATGGAACAGAAAATTAGTTACATTTGCTGCTTTTGTCTCGTCGTTTGCCTTTTTTTTTTTGTTTTTTTTTGCTTAAATTATTGCAACATCGATTCTTTGCATATTTGGTTGTTAATTATAGCCCTTAATAGCCATTTCTAATCTTACTAACGCATTTGTCATTACGATTACTTACTGCACCTTTATTATATTTGGCCAGCTTTTTTGATAGCGGAATCTGAACGTCCGGCACTACTAATACTCAGGCCTGCCACTGGCTTCGATTTCGAGGCAGTTAGTCCACCTTCCATCCTCATACCTCTGTACATAAGATCGTCGTAAGTTTGTCTTTCCATTTACTTTTTCTTCCAAGAGGTTATTTACAGGATCTTTCTCCATTAAAATTCTTTACTTATTTTGTGTCTCCCTCGTTGCCCATTCCCTGGTATAGCTGAGTTTGCTAGATTCAGATCTGAAGAATTGCTGAGCTAAGGCTAGGAGCGAGTCACTTGTACAGAAGTAGCGACAGCGGATTGGCGGACAAATCGAGACAAATTCCCTCCCCTTGACTCCTCACATACAGAGTAGCCCCGCCCGCCAGCTCCGCTAGGTTCATCACAAGCCAAAAACTAACAAATTACACATATTCCCTTAGATGTTTATGCTCTATTAATGGATATGTTAGACCTGGATAACACGTAACGTGATTAGGCAGATCTCAGTTGTGGAGTATAGTATAAACTGGCTGTGTACCGGTACTTCATCCTACTTAGGTCCCAGTATTTTCTTATGAACTGCGTTTTCAGGCACTCGTAACCTGGAGACCTTCAAAACGAGAGTCCACGTTCCATAAGAATACTGTTTATTGTGTGCTGGCCTTCAGTAATGTGGAAAGTAAACGAGATTATACGGTGAGTAGAGAGAAGAAAATCGTAAGCAAATTTTTGTTTGGAGAATATGAATGGAAGAGACTGCTTCGTGAGAAATGGGCGTTGATGTGAGGATAATACTGATGTTGGCTAAAATAAATGTGGTACGGGGTGTGGATTGGTTTCATCTGGCTCAGGATATAATATAAGACCGCACGCGGATCAGTGAAGTTTTCGTGTGAACATCGTAATGAACATTCTGATTTCATAAATGGCAGGGATTTTCATTAGCAGCCGACCGAATATTAGTTTGTCAAGTCTTCTCTATGGACTAAATTAATCTTTAATTGCATTTAAGTGAAAATGATTTAGTTCGCGACTGTACGTATTGCAATAGAACATCTTCATTATTCGGTTTGCATTTTAACAGGAGCAAGTAGTGCATATAACTGTATAATATTAAAACCCAGATTTTCATAGGTTTTATGGTTATGAGTGGAGGGGTTGGGGGTGGGGCGGGTGGTACGAAGAGGCAGCACGTAATAACTCGGCTTCCTCTTCCTTCTAGTCATGCACGAGTTGGTGTAACTTTTGCTGTGTTATTCTGCAGCCTAAAGTACGCCGTGCTACTTTATTCTCCCATAAAACAACAAGAGTTTGGTGTCTGAAGTGGAATCACAGTTAAATGGGGTGTACGATTACGCCACACAAAATTCGTGTTTTGGTTGGTGTTTTATGTTGATTCTAGTTGTGTCCAAAAAACAGTGCAACAAACACGCTGAGTTTCGTCAGCACCTTCGTGGTCTATACAGCAACGATACCCGTACGCCTTGCCCTTTTTTTACGGCTTTTTGCTTTAACTTCCCTTGCCGATATTCACCACTTCTTAATTTACGCCCCCTCATTTTCGGTTTAACGTCAGTTGACTGGATGCGCTGTATTAATGCTAACCACAACCCATTCCATTATTGTGTATTATGTAATATGTTTAATGAACGCCATATTTTTCAAGAACACAAGTAGGGCGTAAAATGAGAGCTTGGTGTACAGTATTTGATTTAATGTAGGCTCACACTATTCAGGTTAAAATTTCTGTACTTAAAAACTCTGGGTTTGGATCATTGTCTTCCTGCAGAAGCTGGTATGCCCACAGCCAGTCAAGAAATTCGTGAATTTCAAGGAGCGTCGTCCCCGATGTGTTTGTTAGAACCTAAGGTAATCATTTTATAAGGATATAGCTGTCGTAACACAACTGTACTATCAGGTGTATATAACTTAACTACATGTTTCGGCCATTGCTGCTTTGGCCATCATCAGGTTGGATACAATTTATCAGAAAAGCTATAATAATTGTGTTATATCTATATAGCTTTTCTGATAAATTGTATCCAACCTGATGATGCGCACAGCAGCATTGGCCGAAACATGTAGTTGATAAGTTATATACACCTGATAATATAGTTGTGTTATGACTGCAGTATCCTTATAGAATTATTACCTTACATTCGTGAATTTTGTGGAATCCAAACGGTCACTCTCCTGTCAACAATAACCCATCACTGTTTCCTTTTGTCAGCCAGATAAATACAATCGATACAAACGCATTGTACTGTACCATCAACATTACTAGTTACCGCTATATGGAGCTGTGTTGCCAGAAGATTGCAAGTTCACAGCGTCCGTATTCAGCAAAACCTTGAATTTAGTGTCGCTGCTGGATATAAAGTGTAAGAGTGGATTAATTGAGTAAGTGTGTGTGTGTGTGTCACCATGAGCAGAGGAGGTGTTTGTGAAATTCTGCCGTTGAATGTTCGAATGTCCTGCGCTGTCTAACTATTTCTGTTCACAAAGCTTAACTTAACGAGCCCAGGCTCAACACGAGTACGTGCAGATAGGAAGGTGGCGAGAAGAGCCAGTTGCGAAGCCGTATCAACTAAATACTATATCGTCCCCGTAAGCCTAACAAGAAAACAGTGGCACTGTACTGTAGGCTGAATATAACACTGCGGCAACTGGTGTGTAATGTGAAGATGTTGACTGTACGTTGTGGTCAGGGGCGTTCGCAAAATTCCGATAAACGACATCTAGCTTCGTCATTTCTATTCGTCGGTCTGTCTGTCCGTCCGCAAGGAACAACACAGTTCCCACTGGACGGGTTTTCTTGGAAGTTTGGTGTTTGAGTACTTCACAGAAGTATGTCGAGAAAATTCAAGTTTCATTAAAATGTGACAAGATTAACGGGTACTTTATATGAAGACAGATGTACATTTTTGGTCATATATGGTTCAGTTCTTCTTTTAACCCTTAACCCGCTAACGTGGAAAATATGGTGAGCTTCTAATAATGCCAGCAGGTGGCAGCTGGGATTTAGCTCGGCGTTTAAAGGGTTAATGAGAAATGTTTGGGACAAAAGTTGCAAAGAAAATCAAAACGTGCATTTTATGTTCAATAACTTTTTTTCGAAAATCTTACTGTTTTTTAAATGAGATATTGTGGAGAAATATTATAGAGCCGGACAGACCACAGATGTCAGTATGGCATGCTTGGTAACTAAGGCTACAAGGAAGGTAAGTCAGTCCCATTACAGGCCCGAGGTGCCCAGAGGGTTCCGGGAAGTTAAGGTTCCCAGATTGCGTGACAATGGCACAGGATGGTGTTAAGGTTGTCAGCCTTACGGACCGGCCGATTTTACCGGATACTCATTTCTGTTAGAAGCTGAAGGATACATCAGTGAAAAATTCCAATGACACCACCACCCGTAATCGAACCAGCGACCTTCCGATTTGTAGCGCAGCACCTTAACCACTGTGCTACCGCGGTCCCCCAGGCTACAAGTACACACTCAAAATACGTAATTCTTATTGCTTCTTCCCTGCAACAATGCTTGAACGAACGGACCTCGTAGGTACGTTGTAAGTACATTGCCTGTTGTGTTACAGTTTTGTTAGGATGTTTGTGTCATAAGTTCATCATTTGTAATAGCATTAAAATTAACACGCTAGACTGTCCGTATGATTATGAAATGTATTACTGTCATTCCCACAATTACTTCATACGTGGTTCCGACATCGACGACGTTAATCCCGACAGAATTTCCGATAAACGCAACTTTTAAATGTGCTGGGTGGTCCTAGACAATCTGTTTTGACCAAGAAAAAGTATTTGTCCTTATGGGGAAATTCCCAGAACGTATGAAGGGACCAGCAAATAACAGTTTAAGGAGGAAGCATTTCGTCTTGAGCTGTTGGACTGTCATCTGGATCTTAATCTCTAGTGTCCAACGCTGCAGGTGGCGATGCACGAGTCCTGAAAGTGACTTGAAGAACTGAAGCAACGCAAGTCTGGCGAGACAAAGACCCCTTCTGTTTATCCAGAATCAACTCATACCATACAAGCACCCTTATAATTCTTTGTTAGGTGATGCCGATCGCTGCTTGTTTGAATCATTGTCTTCAGACACCTTGACGCCAACTTCATTGTCTCCAGGCCCCTCCCTCAGTCAACTTCCAAACCGTCAAGGTCCACTTCTGAGGTTCACGCTCAGGTTCCGGAGCTTCTTTAAGGCGCTTGCTTCCGAATTTCAATAAGATGATTCGAGAGAGAGATCCTGATCCTGGGAGTCCAGCAACTGGAACACACCTTCAGCATCGTTCGCACGAATTTGCGCGTTTGGCTTAAATGTATACTGGGACTGGAAGTAAACCACGTAAGTGCGGAACAGCGTTTAAGTCACGACGACGTAATTCGCCAGATGACTGTATTTGTATTTAAACGTGTAATATTCTACGTGGCAAAAGTAAGTTAGACTTTTCAGGAGCACAATGCTATTTCAAATAACAACGTTAAGAGCTCTATATTCTTGTAGGCGTGCCGCTTATTTCGATATTTGTTCGAAGACTGGAAGAATTTTTTTTTTTGGGGGGGGGGGATATTTTCGTGCGAAACTGTACAAATATTATCATATATCAGGGTAATGCTGTGTTGCAGGTGAACATAAAACTTAGGGCTGGCACCTTGTACTATAATTCAGTGGCTGAATGCCCACTTTTTGTGTGCGCATCGTGAAGGGCACAATCCGCTGTTCTCAGTCCACTTTTTTTTTCATTCAAAATGTAGCTCACGATTTATCGATAACCCTTCGCTCCTCGCACGATAAACATGCTACGAACTGGTTACAGGTGCTTATGGAAAGGCAAGATGATACTTCTTCTAGTTGTTATGATGGGGATTTAAACTCGTATTTCAGTAAGAAATGTTAATTGTCGATTAACAGATTAAGAGAGGTAATTTCGTGCAGAGAGGTAGGTCGATACGGTTGCTGCTACCTCGAGCACGGCTGTTGATGTGTTTATGAGTTACAGTGTGCTTCGGTAGACAGCAGCATTCTTCTTAAACTGAAGATAATCAGCAATTACTTTTAGTAGTGTCTTGTGTCACATTAATTTATTGGACGGGAATTGCAGGGGAATTTGTTTTTTGCTTGTTTTTACGTTTTTTGATGAATGTAAACTTATACAATGTCACATCATTAGTGATGGGGGAAGAAAATGAGTAGCATGAGTAGCATTGCTCGGGAAGGCCGACGAATTGGGCTGAAATTTAGCGGAGCACAACACTATTAACTGCTAACGATGTTAGTTTATTGTAGTAAAACATGAGTGTTGTACAAGAAGAACAGATCACAATGCTGATTGCAGGCTTCCGCCGTGAAGTAGATGGGAACTGCGCTCTTCTGGGTTATTAACGCAGCGAGTAGTGGTAATTTCTTATAGACGTTTCAGGACGACCTGTCGGTCACATCTTAAAGGGTCAAGAATCATCTCATGAAGATGGGACCGATAGGTCGTCCTGAAACGTCGGTAAGAAATTACCACTACTTGCTGCGTAATACAGTGGTTAAGGTGCTGTGTTACAAAACGGAAGGTCGCTGGTTCATTGGAATTTTTTATTGACGTAATCCTTCCGATCGCAATATGGCCTGGGGTCGACTCAGCCTCTAACAGAAATGAGTACCAGGAGTATTTCCTGGGGGTAAAAAGCGGCCGATGCGTAAGGCTGACAACCTTTCCAACATCCTGGGCCATTGTCACGTAATCTGGGAACTTTAACTTTCTGGAACCCTCTGGGCACCTCGGGCCTGTAATGGGACTGATTTACCTTTTTTTTTTTTTTGCTGCGTTATAACCCAGAAGAGCGTAGTTCTCAGTGAACTCACTAAAGAAAGTAATGGTTATAAACCGATCATATTTCTTTGTCTCATGAAAAGGGCGCTGGTGAAGTAACTTTGGAGAAAAGTAGCACGGTACAAATATTTGGTGATAAAAATTAGGTAAAGTAAAGGTAAAGTTCATCCTACAAAAACGCCACGAAGGCCCAGAGGGGGAGTGGAGTTATAGCTCTACCCTTTCTTCAACCTCGGCGCTAGATGGAGTGGGTGGGTGGTCAACGCCACTCCCCGGCCGCCGTACTCCCGGGAAATACCCGGTACCCATTGTATAGGAGGCTGGGTGGGCCTCAGAGCCGGTCTGAACGGATGCGGAAAATCTCGCCTACACCGGGATTCGATCACCGGACCTTCCAGCCAGTAGCAAGTCGCAATACCGACTGCGCTATTCCGGCTCACCGGTGATAAAAATTATCAGATGAAAATCCGATGAAGAAGAAAATCGGAGCAGGTGAAATTCCGAGAACGTTCGCCGCCATCCGGTTCAGAAACTTTCGTTTTCGTGTATGCTGTCAAAAAAAGAAAAACAGAATTACAGTCTTCAGGTTTCTTTGTATTTTCATGGTTTGGTCTCTCAAAAGTTAAGGGAAGAACAGACGCCCCCTGTGGCGCTGCGGCCCAACGCGGGCCATGGCCTCCTCATTCCTGAGGTTTCTTGATCACACACAACGACGCATCACAGTCGGTAGGACTCCTCTGGACGTGTGATCAGCTCATCGCAGAGACCTCTACCTGACAACACACAGCACTCACAACAGACGAACATCCATGCCCTCGGTGGGATTCGAACCCACGATCTTAGCAGGCGAGCGGCCGCAGACCTATGCCTTAGACTGCGCGTCCACTGGGACCGGTTAGTGTAGGATGCTGTGGAGAATAATTTGAATGTTTGCACCCGGAGGGACGGAGTGTTTGGACACTGGAAAGAATTTTCTAGTGAGGAGCTCCATGATGTCGCTGCTCACCAGATACCATCACGGTGATAAAGTTAAGGAAAATAAGATGGGCGTGGTATATGACCGACGTGGGTAAAAAAAAGGTAAAGCAGTCCCAATTACAGGCCTGGACAGGCCCAGAGGTTTCCAGGAAGTTAAGGCTCCCAGATTTCGTGACAACGGCACAGGATGGTGGTAGGTTGTCAGCCTTACGCACCGGCCGCCTTTACCCC
>Ga0131853_10019208_pt1 | contig 12440 bp, 7 predicted proteins | sample TergutLab28metaG_FD_92764 | JGI IMG/M metagenome (GOLD analysis project Ga0131853, IMG submission 92764) | Labiotermes labralis P1 segment gut microbial communities from Petit-Saut dam, French Guiana - Lab288 P1 (version 2) (version 2) | ecosystem: Host-associated > Arthropoda: Insects >...
AAAGAAAAACTGTGTTTTATTATTATAAAAAAAAAAAAAGAGGGGGAGGAGAGGGAGGGGGGGGGGGGGGGGGGGGGGGGGGGGGGGGGGGGGGGGGGGGGGAGAGGGAGGTGCACTCGAGGGATAAATTATCAAGAATGAATGTAATTTTAGGTGGGGATTTGCGTGTTATATTTCATCAAGGACTGGGTTACACAGACTGGTTAAATCAGTACAGCAGTGAGCTGTGCCAGTGCAGTGACGGTGAAATACTGAACTGCACATCGATATAATTAATCTTTTCGTTAGATAATGAAGAGCTCTTAGCCTAGCAGTATGAGGCGCACCGTGTTAATGTCTAAGCATGTTAACCTTCTTGTGCCCCATGCAGTAGACTGTGCAGAAGTAGCTGGAAATGCAATTGGCTGGCCACTGCTCTAAGACTGATGGAACAGTTACAATGTTGCGATCGGCCGCTCATTTTCGTTGAAGGATCAAACGGAACGCCTTAAGATGTGCAAGTAATTGACCCGCGTGGCATTTCGTGATATGAATACTGCTATTGGCTTTTATCCTGAAGATGCAGGTAGCGTGTTCCTCCATAGTGTCGGTATATATTTGCCAGACTACATGACGTCATCTTCTGCGTCCTCGGAATATCAAATTTCGTAATCTGCTCTTTTAATTTTTGCCCTGAGAAATACTAACCTCTGCCCATTACCCAAGCTGACGGACCAGCCACAGTTGGTTGTCCACGACTGCTTACTGAATATATGTACAACGATTTTCCTTATTTGGAGCTCGTGGCCTTAACCCGCAAACGGCGGACCAGAAGTTTTGACACGGTACCACTGACCACACATATGCTTTAGTTGTAGATGGGACAATTATTTTAAAATGGATTGTAAACAAGTGGTTTTGGAGGATGTGGGCTGAATTTTTATAGCTCAAAATATGCTTATTGGGAAGCTAATACGAACTTAGCAATGAACCTTTGGGTTTCTTCAAACGCGGGGAGTTCTTGAATAGCTAATCGACCTTCAGTTTCTCAAGTTTTTTGCCTGGTCTTTAGAGTTATAAACCAAGACACATATTGTCACGTCGCTAAAAATGAAAGGTTTTTTTTTAAGAGAATCGGAATTGGGCATGTGACGCCATGTAATCTGCCTAGACATGTACTGATGTTTCGGAAGAACCTACTGCCTCTATCATCAGGGTAGATTATCATTGAGGCAGTAATTTCCTCTGCAGTATTGTTTTATATCTACCAGGTCACACGGTATCACATTTCGGAATTAAGTTTTCTACATAGTCACCGGCTTAAGGACCTCGATTCTCTATGTATGTCGTTTCTTCGCTGTGGGGTTGTAGTTCCCGTTTGTTCCGAATCGCAAGACCCGACTAGCACAACTGCAGTCGAGTGGACGCCAAAGTTCTAGTAGCTGTGTCTGCTTATCTCTACCGATGTGTATTACAATGTAAAGGGATCTCAGAGGAATGGCCGAGTGCTGGATGTATTGTCTAGTTCCTACAGCATTTTTACTACTTGAGGGCGATCCACTCGTGTAGAATGAAGCTTTAGACCAGGGATGACCAACATGCCTCCCGCTGGCCACATGTGGTCGTCGAGGAAATTATTGCGGCCCTCGGTCACCTGAATAGTTTCAGTAATACAGGTTAAAAACATTATTCTACTGAGCATATTATGTCAATTTTATTAACAGATAAAGAATCAAGAAACTGTAACTCATCACTCGTAAGGCAACACGTAGTGAACGAATGATTCTTTATGTTTTACCAAGGTTAGTAAGGCCTACTACTTTTTTATTCACCCTTACTTTTAGCGTAACTTACAGTTCGTAAATAACGGCCTTTTAGAGAATTCATTACCGCCCCCCCTCCCCACGATATATGAATAAACACGTGCAGCCCTCAGACGGTTCCTTAACGAATTGTGTGGCCCTCTTGAGAGTTGAAGTTAGCCAGCCCAGCTCCAGACCACCTTGCGTTCTGCCCCCTTGTTCTTTACATCGTTCCTCACCCCTGTGCCATGGTGAAGACAAGTTTTCAGCCTATTATGTCAGCTGGAAGGAGAAACTCTGCTGTGGAGCTGCTCCGTGAATAAGTTAATGTGATTATTCTTTTGCGCTAGTGGATTACATTACAGTCGGTGTTACAGACTATTTAAAGTGAAACCCGTACAGACAGCCATTCTCTCAGTCTGAAACAAAACGAGTAGTCATTCCGTAACGGATTTATACTAATGATCTATGTAATATATAGGGAAGGATTAGTTTACATGAAAAATTAAATAATAGTTGAATTACAGCACGATTTTCCTCACGTTTACTACAGGCATTAATTTGTAATTGAAAGTCTTTCATTCGGAGGCAAGATGTTCTGTGTGGTTGTGTAAAGAATTGGGTCAAAAATTGGCCATATTTCGTTCAGTTACATGAGATTGCCACACATCTAAGCAAATCTACGTATTCTTAGTTCTGGCATTTGATGGAACTCTGAGCTTAAAAGATTTGGAAATGTCTGTCTCCTGGTAGTTAGTTCTCGATACCATTGTAAGTCATGAGCCGGAATAGCTCAGTCGGTACAACGACTCGCTACGGATTGGACGGTCCAGGGATCGAATCCTGGTGGGGAGCGAAGGTTTCCGCACCCGTCCAGACCGGCTGTGGGACACCCCCCCCCCCCACCCTCCTGTACGATGGTTACTGGGTCTCTTTACTGGGGGTAAAGCGGCCTGGGCGTTGCTTTAACCACCCACCCCATCTGTGACCCAGGTTAAAGAAATAGTACAGCTCTACCTTTACTCCAACTCTTCTCTTCCATGACCTGTTGACAAGGTGAACTTTACCTTTACCGTAACAGTTAAGTCTACTGACGAAAGTCTGTTGGCCCTAGCAGGTATTCAACCCGCAGTAGCTCGTGTTCTGCGGCTTCGATATATGCGTATTATTGCATTACTGTTGATATTTATAAACTTGGAAAGAAATGGGATATGTAGATGTGGAATGCTTTCGTCTGACTCGCAGTTATGTCCAGCTGTGGGCTGCTGTGAACGCGATGATGCGCCTGAGCGAGTATAGTCGCCTTAGAAAGGACCGCCCCATGGATACTGTGTGAGTTAAATAGTGGTTTAAAACCAAGGGCTGTGACTTAAGTTAGATTGATTTCAAGACAAGACTTGAGAATTGTAGTAGTCTTTTTTTGTGCTGAGTTAGTGTGGGTACACGTGTGAATCACCAGCCGGTTCGAGTAGTCAGTATAGTGTCTTGGCCTCGTGTTCGAAATCCAAGGAGTCGTCATTCGATTCCCGGCACGTGCATGAGAGTTCACTCTTCTCCAAATCAACTAGACCGGCTTTCTGAGGCCCACGCAGCCCCCTGTTGTGTGGGTGCCGGAGAAACGTTTCTTAGAGTAAAAGGGCCGGAACGTGAAGTTATCTAGTATCTAGTTTAAGGATGAATGGGGCTTTCTCTACCTCCACTAACACATGTATTTTCTTGGTGTGCACAGGGGCAGCATTATCTTTGCCAGATGCGGTCTAGTTCTGTCCCCTTTAAAACACAAGTTGACGGAAATGTTTAAGAAATTTACCTTTTCTGGAGTCCGTCAAAATCTCTGAAGTCACCGAACTGTTTGACACGGTCAGTGTGGTGTAGAACGCTCTGAAGAATGTTCCTAACAGAACGGCAATTTCATAATAAATTTGAAAAGAAACGCGTGTTTCTTGTTGGTATGTTGTTCAAGTTTGATTATGAAGTTGAAAGCTATGACTGTAAATAATTATTCCAACACAGGAGAAAATTATGCTGAAAATGACATATTTTTTGAGTCACCCTTACCTTCCAGAATTGAAGTGAAAGAGGGAATCATGACTGATATGCTGTGTATCAAACACTTTCGCCTACATAAATGACGATACTGAAAAGGACATTCCGTCGCTCACGAAATTGCTCCTCTAGAGCCCAGATCCTCTCAATGAAGAAGAATCCCGGATCTTCAAAATGCCCGTCTTCCTCTGTTTGTGAAGAGGCAAAGCTTTCCGTTATCTGAAGTAACTTCTGCCCCATTTGCTGCTCGGGAAATTAGCTTCTTCCCTTTCCCTATCAGTTTGGCTTTCTTCCAAATCATTTAGTACATCAAGCCCATTGCATTATTTACATGTGTATATACTGTGCAGTCGGTCGGGCTATCTTAACTAGTTATTCGTGCCGAATGCTTACCGCTGAGGCCCGAGTTCCAGGATAGTTCGTGTGGTACTTGTGCTACATAAAGTGACAGTGGGACAGGTATTTTTTTTCCGAGTACATCGTTTCCTGTCAGTTATCAGCTACCGTTTTTCCGGACTCAATTTTCTGTCATCTGAGGGACGGAGAGTGGGCCCATTGGAAGACGCATTTCAAGGAGACTATTTTATATCGTCACGGGGGGAAACCGCGGCACTGGAATGAACGTTGCGTCTTCAAGTACACTCGTTATGCTCGTTCATCAGCGTGTGACCTTCACTTACGTATTACGGAAAGTGATCTAGTATTCTTATTTTCTTTTCATTTGTGACTCTGTGAATGTGGAAGAGCAGCATGCTGTTGTGAAAATGGTTATGAACATTCGGCTTCCATAAAATGAGGCAAATTTCGTGACCAGCTAGGAAGTATTAGCTGCCCAAGTTGGCATTTGTTTCTTGTAGTTTTAAGTTCTTTGGTTAGTTAGACACACTATATATATATGCTAAACACTTCTGTAAGTTTCTGCCGAGGTTGCCGGGAAGTTTGTTCCTTAGGCAAGTAAACGTTCGTATTTCTCCATGCAGAATATGTGCTAAATGTATCGAACGTCCGGTCCCGTGGGTGACAGCTCGCGATGACCGGCATCTGTACTCGGGGTTCAGCTGTATGTATTATTTTCCTCTTACCCTGCAGGAAAATAATGTGATGGGTCCTTATAATATTCCACGACCTCTTCCATCCACAGCCTTTGTAACTCATTACTGAGAAACTTCCTGTCAGTGGATAGTTGCCTTTGTACCAATGCAAACGAAAATAGCGTATTTAAAAGAACGCAAGGATAGAGCTTGAATGTCATTGCTTATAGGAGGAGAGAGTTAACAACGCTTTCCCGGACTCAGCTTTCAGGTACATTGCTATTTTATGATTGTCTGTTGTCGACATTCTAATCCACAAAGCGGGGGAGCTGTGTTCGTATAAAGAAAATTGAATACGAAAACTGAAGGTGAATTCAAAATAGCTTACCATTATGAAGTTTGCATCTTTTCATGAGTCTTTTCTGTCAGGATTTCATACAAAAAAAATTGGAGATTGAATTACATTTTCCTGGTATTACTCTTCTAGAGAGTTTCAGGTCGTAGTAAAATTGGCTATATGCAATAAAGTTGAAAATTTAACAGACAATTCGGAGTTCCTGACGTCGATCTTCTGTTGACCCCTGCTCCAATAACGTAACCGGAATAGATATTAGTCGATTTTATTCAGGTCTTGTGGATGATATTGTACAGGTTTAAGGTCTGTATGTAAGGGGAGGCTGTAAACTGTATCTTCCCGTTTTTAATTTTATTCAACTTAGGTGTATTACTTTGATCAATCACAAGATATTCAGTCATGCAATGTGGCACATATGTGTTGAGAGTCTGATTTTTAGGCGCGTTCGCGAAATTGCGAAAAATGACAATTAGCATCGCCATGTTTGTCCGTCCGCACGAAACAACTCGACTCCCACTGGCCGATTTTCATGAAATTTTATATTTGAGTGTTTTTCGAATGTGTAGAGAAGTTTCATTAAAATCTGGCAAGCATAACGAATACTTTACATGAAGACCAATTTACATTTTTGATCATATCTCGCTGAATTCTTCTTAGAATGAAAAATGTTTGCAACAACAGTTGTAGAGAAAATCAAAACACACAGTTTATTTTCAGTATCTTTTTTTTCCCGAAAATTGTGCCGTTTATGAGATAATGTTGAAAAATATGGTAAAGCCAGACAGGCCACAGATGTCGGTACTGCTCTTGCACTTTGCGTGCTGGGTAACTAAGGGTACAAACACACCCTTAGAATATTTAATACTTATTGCTTTTCCACTGCAACAACGGTTGCATGAAACAGCCTCAATGTTACGTTATCCGTACATTGTCTGTCTTGTTAACATTTTACTTTGTAGAAGTGAAGGACAGGAATATCTATACATAGTAAAAAGAAGGAAAGCTGGAAGGATTGGTCACACCTTGCGTAGGAACTGCCTTCTAAAACACGTTAATGAAGGAAAGACAGAGGGAAGGTTAGAAATGACGGGAAGACGAGGAAGAAGACGTAAGCAACTACTGGATGACCTTAAGGGAAAGGTGGATGCTGGAAATCGAAAGAGGGAGCGTAAGATCGCACTGTATGGTGAACTGGCTTTGGAATGGCTGTGTACCTATCGTAAGACAGACTACTAAATGTTTGAAGACCGCTGAAAGTGCCTATATGTTTCTCTTACAACTGAAATATATTTTAGTGTAAGGATTTCATTGTCATGTACTGAACACTTTCACGAACACAAATGATTCCACTCATATGCACCGAACACTTCAATAAGTGGCACACTCAAACTGATTTCATCGCTGCTGACGTCGTAGTTCGAATGAGATGGTGAATTTTAAACACTCGATCGGATTCGAGCCGTTACTGAGTAATCGCGTGTAAATGTTATTTCTTTCAGTCAGATGCCAGCTCAAGTTAATTTCAACTGGGCTTTACGTGTCCGCTGCACTGTAAGTTATTGCATGCTCGCATACAGCCTAAGCCCGTGACGTAAAGACTGATTCAGTACAGCAAGCCGGCCACACCTGTTTGAAGTGCGAAAATATATTTTCTGGTTTTTGATGAGGGGACCGACCTTCGCAGTGCCGACTGATACGTTCTGTTGAAGAATTTACCGTAATCGCTGTACACGAAGTGCGGTACACTCCGGCTTGAAATCCGCCCCGAAATTTCTGCTCTTCTAAATTATTAGTCTCTTCAGGGGGGTTTTCCTTAATCTCCGCATTACATTGCCCTGACGGCTCTTACAGTACACTGTGGCTACTTAATTCCATATTGTAACCAATCAAATATCTTCATATCGTACGTGAATGGGTCTGTGTGTAATGAATGCAGTTCAACCCTCTCATTAAATTCAAGTCAGTAGGTCAGTTTTATTTTGTCTACACCACAGTGTTTTAACTAACACAAGGAGTAGATTTTTATGTGTATGAGTTCGTCCCAAATATTTGTACTCTTTTATTGAGGCGTGTCCATGATGTGTTAATTAAGCTGAAAACAGCGTGTTTTGAACTGCTAAATCTAAACGTAAATATCAGCTTTAAATATGCAAAGACAGACGCTGTAGATTGTTACAAATTACTGGTTAGACTTTGGAGTGTTTTCTGTAAACATAATACATAATCGTACGTATACATATCAGTGTTAGATGCATTGTTAGAATTCACAAATACTACAAATAACATATATGCATGGGTGCATGTAATTTTTTATGGGTTCTTTGAACAAAGTATATAAAATTAAACCCTGTCTGTTTGCCCACATGTTTTATCACTGAACGTTTTGATGAAATTTGGTACGTGGGTGCCTATACACAGAAACTTGTTTTTTTAAGCTCACGGTTCCGTGCATCATAATTCAATGTTAATAAAAATCCAACCAGATGCAACAGTATGCAGATATTTATTTACAGCAAAGTCACTCTACATGTTTCGGGTGTCACAGCACCCATCATCAGGAGTACTAAAAACTGTAACTGCAGCCTCCGGTACAGGTCATAATATCGGTACAGCTACTTCCCTCCAACGTGGCCTTCAGGCCACGTTGGAGGGAAGTGGAAGGTCGCGGGTTCGATTCCCAGTGATGTCATTGGAATTTTTCATTGGCATAATCCTTCCGGTCGCACTATGGCCCTGGGGATGACTCAGCCCCTAACAGAAATGGGTACCAGTAGCATTTCCTGGGGGGTAAAGGCGACCGGTGCGTAGGGCTGACAACCTTATTACCTTCATGTGCCGATTGTCTTGAAATCTGGGAGCCTCAACCTCCTGGAACCCTCAGGGCCTGTCCAGGCCTGTAATGGGATTGCTTTTCTTTTTTTTTTTTATGCGCAAAGTGATCGTATAATGCGAAGATGGGGTATACTATACAAGGAAACCTTACCGAAGGCAAGTCCTCTGTATTTGTATTCACACTTACCGAAGGCAAGTCGTTTATGTTAGTAGGCAACCTTACCGAAAGCAAATCATAGGTATTTGCACTTTTGTATTAACATTCAATCCGGAAGTTGTGATTTCTCTTTGTATTCCCCAAGCGCTACTGATTTTTCAGTAGAGATTTTCTCCGTATCCCAACAATGGCGCTAGTTGCGGAGCGTCATCAGAATTCCCTCGAGGTGTATCTTTGGGCGTCCGTTCTCTAATTCAAGAAAGTCAATAAATGCGAAACATTACCGCGGTTTTCTCCTGAAGAGGTACTCTTTGTATCGTATGGGACCCACCATTTTGGAGGAATAGGGTGGAAGGAATGGGCAGACAGATAGACTTGTACTATGAACTATGTATTCGTTATTAACTGGAATATTTTCGTGTTTTAACTTGTGAACTTTGGATTTTTTTCCGTACTTCTTGCCCTTGTGGGTGTGTTATTTGTCAATAAATGGGACCTGTAATTTAAGAATATTTTGATATCCTAGGCGTTATCCGTGCAAAGTATGAATAATATTTTGCACGCTTATTTTTGATTGGGACTGTACTGTTTCCTTTTCGGCTAGAAATGACGTTGATTGCAAGCATTTTATGGCATCGTAGGTGCTAGTCATGTAAAATATGAATATTGTTATGCATTCTCATAGCTAAGCATGTATATATGCTGGTCCAGGACTGTACAAATTGCCCTTGTCCAGAAATAAGGACCTTTGTGTTAGACACATTATGGTATCCTAGGTATTGGCCATGCAGAATAGCCGTATAACTTAGTGCTTGCATTTTTTTTAGCTGACCAGTGTTTTAAGTTGTTTGTTTTTATTGCCAGAAACAAGAAGCACGATGTTAAGAATGTTTTGATGTTCTAGGCATTAGTCATGCAGGCTATGAATACTGTTTTGCATTTTTATAGTCAACCGCACATTTATTTTTGAGTAGGGTTGTACACAATCTTTCTGCCAGAAATAGGAACCAGGAATAATGAGCATTTTATGACGTCCCAGGATTTGGACGTGCAAAATGTGAATCCTATTTAGCGTGTTTGTAGTTTTTGATTAGACTTTTACAGATTCTTTCCGGCCAGAAATATGAACCACGATTCTAAGTATTCTGTATTATCACGACACCTGTCCTAGATGATATAAATATTATTTTCAATTTTATTTGCAAGCCGTAACGTTTAATATCGGGGTTATAGTTTTTTGTCACGATATAAAATACAGACTTTTACAAATATAAATCGTTTCCTCGGCGTTAAATTAAAAGGTTTTACGGTCCGTGGCTTCAAATACATTGATATTTATTCCATATGTTGTGTTCTTTTGAGCATTCTGCAGACTCTATATCGAAACCTTTTGGTTCTAAAATGGTCAGCCAGAGAGACCTTGTGTGACTGACATTTTTGTACATTGATTTTGTGCTAGAAGTTAAAGTTCTTTAACTGCCGCCTTTACACTTTGTACGAGTTCGCCGGTGTTGTTTGCAACGTCGAGATATTTCGTTGGGAACAACCAACACAACAACCCTTCACAATTTCAGACCAAATATATTACATAATTTTCTTACGGGGCAGTACAAACCCCAAAATTTTGCACGTAATTTATTTGCATTTGCACGTTGTCTGGCATTCCAAAACATTTTCGCAATAAACACCCTCTGCTCTGTAGTGTAGAATGTTATCTGCCAGCTAAAGCTGTCACAGAAACGCCAACCATTGCTTTACGCAAGCTTACCAACATAAGATTTTATGGTTTAAAAATAGTTCGCGTTATAATGAAGACTGTGTAGTTTCCACTACGTTTTTTGTATTACGAGTAGCTTTAAAAATTTGGATACGTACAGCTTTCGAGTGGGCTGACATAATGCAGCTTTCGGCTTACGGTACAGCAAATCAGAACTTTTATTTTATAGACTGTTTCTGTTGTTATGTATTAGAATGTTAATTGTTATTACATATTACTGTAGAACTGACAAGGTGGACGCCCCACCGGAAGGCTTATTGTGTGGCGAGATTCATGTAGACCAGATTAGTCCACCGGACGTAACATAAGGACACACCAAGTAGACCGTCAGTGAATGAGTGGCGTAACAAGTTCGTGGAGATTGGCTGTGTCATTCGGCAGACAGGATCCGGACGTGTAGACAAAACGTGAGGGCACCGGATCCTAACCTTGTGGCAGTTCATGGAAGGTAGCCTGGTCTCACAGAACCGCGCCACACCCTGTGCATTGCCCTGGGGTGTCGACGTTATCAGTTTTGTTGTAACGAATAAAAATAATTAGAAATAAAATAAACAATAATAGTAATAATTACTACTACATAAAACTAATCGTCATGAGTTGCTCTAACACATGCCGAGAACTGCGTTACCTAATGTCTATGTTTCTCCGCCATTTTAGCTCATGGAACCTATAAAAGCTACAAACCTTATTGAGGTATCCATACCGGTCAACAAGATGCCAAATATAAAATTGAATACGAGCAGTTTTTAAATCTTTTATGTACATTATATGTAAAAATAAGGCAAAACTCAAACAGATCGTAACCTAAACGTTTCGCCTGACACATAGATACTGTCTATGGTCAGCTGTGTTAAACTGAATTGACTATAGAATTATGAAGCTTCTGGAGTTGAATTAGCGATTGACTGCTTGCTATCAGTGACGGAATGATTAGTGCAAAATGTCGCCACACGAATCTTAATTCGTTCATACAAATTTAGTACCGCCCGTAGAACTCTTCCGCCATTAAGCATTTTCGTCTCTCGGAACGCTTGACACACCTTTGCGGAACCCAGTTTGAGAAACACTGCCTTATGTGAACCCGTTCAGAAGCTGTAATGCTCACATTTTTAGAGGATCATCCTGTGTATCAGCCTAAATATATTTCCTGAGGTAGACACAGTAATGTGTGGACTGCTGCTTCCGGCTTCAAGGTATATTGGCCGCAGAGTGTTATATGTGCTGATAGGAGCGGTATTGGGAATTGCAGAGACGGTAAACTATGTCATCAGTCAAGACTGTCACTCGGTGCTTAATGATTGATGATCGCGCGCCGTTTTCTATTACATTGCTACCCTGAAACGAGCTTTCTTTGCAGGAGGAGATAAATTCGTTATGTTAAGAGGTCTTGTTCAGTGTGAAGTGCAGCAATATGACCCCCATCTTGTCCGAATACAAGAACTTAAAAAAAGAGTCTTTCTTAAAATCCCCATTATATGACCTTGCATTTTAAACAGTACAATCTGTGTGTGGAAAGAAAGCGGAACAGAAAACAGGGGTAAAATTTATTTGTTCTTAGTAGCAAATTTTATTGTTTTTTATGTTTTGCTGACCATGCATCTACGTATAATTATCTTAGTAATTAATCAACTTGATGCACAACATTTTTGTTTTACAATAAGTTTATTTCTTGCCTCTAAATGTTTCGAGCACCATGTGCTCATCATCAGGAGGTCAAAATTGTATTATACAGCCTCTGGTATCATCACACCCGTCCTCGGAAAAAAACGTGCATTCACATATTGAGACCTGAGAAAACGAAATAGAAAAGCCCCCCCCCCCCAGTTGCATAAAAATAAATATTTCTTATAAAAACATAAAAAACGTATTTACAAAATGTAACTCTGCACTACACAAGGAGATGCTTTAACGCCATTGCTTATCAATTTTTCATCAGAAAAATGCCATTAGGGAGGTTAAGGAAAGCAGGAAGGTTTGAAACTGATCGGTGTGCATCAGCTTCTGTTTTATGCTGATGATATTCGTTTATTGCGTACAAGCAGACACACTACGTGAAAAAGAAAAAGAAACACAGACGTTTTATGAGCCGCTAACAAGGACAGTGGTCTAGAAGTGATGCTGAGAAAACTAAGTACATGTTTATGTCTCGTGTCCAGGATGCAGTACAAAATCACAACACAAATACAGCTGACAAGCGGCAATATTCACGTATTTGGGAACAACCGTAGCTAATAAAAACTGCGTTCATGAAGAAATTTAGAGCACAGTCAACTCAGGGAATGCCTGATACCGTTCGGTCCAGAACATTCTGTCTGCCATTCGTTATCCAGAATATAAAGGTTAAAATATACAAAATAATGATTGTACCTGTTCTTTTATATGTGTGAGAAACTTTGTCGCTCGCACTGAGGGAGGTACCTAGACTGAGGGTACTTGGGAATAGGGTTTTGAGGAGATATTT
>Ga0131853_10019209_pt1 | contig 12440 bp, 8 predicted proteins | sample TergutLab28metaG_FD_92764 | JGI IMG/M metagenome (GOLD analysis project Ga0131853, IMG submission 92764) | Labiotermes labralis P1 segment gut microbial communities from Petit-Saut dam, French Guiana - Lab288 P1 (version 2) (version 2) | ecosystem: Host-associated > Arthropoda: Insects >...
CCCGCCCCATTACGCCCCAAGACCACTACACGCATGCTAGTATAGCCTAAGCTGAAAGTCCAACCACAACCTGATGATGGCCCACATATAGGGCCGAAACATGTCGTTGTTGTAAACTCCTGTATATTTTAAAACAAATATAGTTGTGTTCGATTGTTAAGTGCTAACATATCTGTGTCCACTGTTATGTGCCGGAATGTCTGTGGGCTCTTGATTGTAACTTCGATCAAACTGCAAGGACAAAATATGTTATTCATATAACTCACTTGATGAGGCTCAATGTGTCTTTGTACATTGTAAAAGACGCTTTCTCAGTACAACTCTCATGTTCCATAGCATTCCCAGTCAGAAGGAAAAACAACACAGCTTCCAGATACTGCATTCCCTGCGCTGTGTGGTCCGTCTCCTTATCTGCACCATGCTTCAGCCTCTTTGCCTCCGTCAGGTACTGGTTTTGTTGGTTCTGATCCCTGTGCAGGAAAAGACACCTATTACACTTCTAACACAATCTTATGCTCTTGTACACAGGTTCACAGCCACATTTCTTATACTATGACACCATAAAAAAAAAAAAAAATAGAAAACTAATGGAATTCCAATAAAATCTTTTGTAGGTTACACAGCACCAAATAATGATACTTACAAAAACGGTGTATCATGCACTGAATACCTAGTTTTTGAATACACACAAATCACCCGCCAAATGCAGACTTCAAGCATTTGTGGCACACTATTTTTATCCATTTCTTTCTAGCAACAGTAAATTATGTAGCCCAATGTAACTCCACCCCCCTAACACCCAACCCCCTTTCAATTTTCAGGAAAATACATACAGAGAACATGTGCGCACAATTATAAGGTGGCCCCTCATTTTACAGATCATGAATTGGGGAAAAATTCTCATTGCGTATTTGGGTAAATATGGTACTCTGTTCTGTATTCACACTTAATCTATGTACACATGTGAAAGATACAGGATTAGAAAGAGGGTAACAACAACCATCACCCCCACCATGAAGGCCGTGATCTTCATGAGGTATTTCAACACTCAGTTACATAATGTCTGAAACGCAAGTAATAAAATTTATGGTGTCTTTCCTTCACTTAACCCCACTTGTTGTACACACTATTTGTACACATGTTATTATGTACTCTTTTGTATTTGGTGAACAAATAGGTAACTCTCTGAGTCTTAATCAAGTGAAGCATATTGCAACATGAAACAGGTTTTTAAAATGCCATCATTAGGCCATGTAAAATACTGAAAGTAAGATTATCACATACAACACAATAAACATTTTTCATTTTCATGTAGACGAGATCTCAACTTTATGTTATTTTAATAGCCAAAACCAAACAAAAGCAAAAAGGCAAAAATACACTGGAATACATTAAAATCATGATCTAGTACTTCCAATGTGAAAGGGAAGAATCATCTGCACAAAGTAGGCCTCAAGGGAATCAATCTGTAATAAAAAATTTTAGTTCAAATAACTCATATTATTTTCTAGATAAAAGGGGAATTAAAACAATGACAAGTATCCACACTCGCAAGATCTGGTGTGGGTGTTTTTGTACTGTATTTTATATGCAACTTGCACAGCAAAAACACACAAGCCTGTTAACTGCACACATTAATCACCCAATGCTATGACAGAAATGGTGAGCAAGAAACATTCAGCACTCATACCTGTCCTCATCTTCCGAAACATCTTGCTCTTCACGTTCAAAATAGGAGAAGTACACTTTGTGGGCAGCCTGTGGCCAATTCATGGCTGATATAGGATACCCAATACCAGGAGGTACAGAATAACCTGGACCATCATAGTGCAAGTCGCAGCCACCTGCCAAGTCACTTCCTGGTGCAGGTACCATCTCTTCAATGTTATCGTCTCGTTCATGATTTGTTGGAGGCACATCTTTGAGAGTCACTGCACTCTGAAACAGCAAAGGATTTCTCACAAAACTTATTACATTCTCTGTTACCCACATTGCTCTAACCCCTACATTCATTCATTCCATTGGTACGTGCAGACTGCGACAATTCCTTGCTGTTCTCAGCAGCTTCTTCCATTCCTCTCTGTTATGTACTTTTTCCTGCCACCCTTCTCCACCAACTATTCTTTCATTCTCCTTAACTTCATCTTGCCATCTATTTCTTGGTCTACCTCTCAATCTCGTTCTTCCCAAATTTATATATAATACTCTTCTGGGAATTCTATTTTATTCCATTCTCTGTACATGCCCAAACCAATGCAATCTATTTAACCTTATTGTCTTTATTATAGTAGATTTTTAACAACTGCATAAATTTCTTTATTGGTTAACATCCTCCAATTTTCTTTTTCATTGTCATATACTGGAACTAAAATTCTTCTATACACTTTCCTTTCGAAAATGTTCATTTGCTTTCTGTCTCTCTTTGTTAGTATCGAGGTTTCTGATGCATATGTTAACGTTTTGTCTATTGTTGTGTTTTTTAGTCTTAATTTTAGTTTCTTTGATATGTTTTTATTTTCTTAAATTTTTGTAACATAAAATATGTTTTATTAGCATTTTTTATTCTTTCTTGAAAGTCTACTTGGTAATTGTTATCTTCATTAAGTATAACTCCTAAATATTTTAAATATTCAGCTCTTTCAAATCTGTAATTTTTTATATTCAAATGTCCTATTTTATTTTGTTTTACACTGCTTTTCCCTTCCACTATCATATATTTTGTCTTTTCTTGGTTTATCTGTAGTCCTAACTTTCTGGCAACGTTTTCCATTTCTATAAAAAGTTTTCTCATTTCTACTTCATTTTCATTCTAGCCCCTACACAGCTAAGAAAAGTTAAATGTCTCCCGTAACACTGAATATACTAACATGTATCTCTAAAGGTCATATACCTTAACTGGCCCATACCATCACATTAAATCATGTGGTAACAGATTAATTTTTCTGATAGGTTGTGTGTGAGTCATTTAAAGACATTCTATTAATTGGAGAGGTTATTTAATTTTAACCCTTTGACAATGAAGGATGATTGCAGTTGTCAAGCAGTGTAATACTGTGACAGCCAAATGACGTCTATAGTCATTGGCCATTAACATGCAAAGTAATGGGCGGTCTATTTAAGTCCCAGTCACTTGCAAAGTACACAGGACACCCAATTCAACTGCCAAAGGGATAAATGAGACGAAAATACCATTCGCCAAAGCAAGGGCAGCATACGCCAAATTTGATGGCTATGTTGTTTTATGTTACAGTCTTCATTTCAAGGTTTTTGTGGCTTTACGTCTGAACAGTGACTATAACAAGGAGGTTGAGACAGATGGGAACTATACAGCAATGAAATAAAGAAGAAATATGCATCAAAATTTGACTGAAAGAACTCTTGGAAAGAGGTCACTTGCAAAGGATAAATGTACAAGTGATGATATATTATAACGTATCTCACAGAAGTAGTGTGCGGTGCTGCACATTCGTTTAAATGGCTAATGAAATGGTACATTTGTCACCACCAAAAATGAATATACAGGATCTCCTGACAAAACAAAAATGAAGTTCCACAACAGAGGAGCTCAGGGCTCCAGAAAAAGGTCAGTCCATTCAGACGCATTAATTGTGGCTATACAATTAATGGCATGAGTATTTTTTTCACATAGTTAGTACGAATAAAGTTGTATTTTTGGAGCCCTGGATTAACCAGTATTCTCCATCAGTTAGCTATTAACTGTACTTTAGTGTATACTCACTTGACTAGATACTCTTAGTGTGGTGTGGTCAGTGGCCTCTTCAGGCTGCTGTTGATGTAGCTTACGTCGCTTGCTAGAACCATGCTCACGGCTATGCCTTTCACGATGCCTGCGGGTGCTGCCACCTTGTGATGACACTCGACTGCATTCCGTGGACAGAGATGATACAGAACTTCCGCTCGGCCTGCGCTCCCGCTGACGTTTGTGTCCACTACTCGCACTGTTCTTCTTGTGATGTTTGGACTTTGCACCAGTTTTTTTATTCCTTTTAACAAAATCATATGATGTGGTAACAGTTTTTGACTTTACAAAGAAATCTCTGCTCCACACCACAAAATTCTAACATTCAAAGCAAGTGGCAAATTTCTTGAAAGTATAAATACCCTGCTGAGTGATAAAAATGGGATAAAACTGTAAGTTACCTGGTCATAATTCATAAAATGAATTCACTTATGCACCTAACGATTTTACCTCTCGAAGAACTGATAGATGTTCCACTCATAACTAAGCAATACACATTAAAACCAAAAATGGTGGTTTAGCAAATAAGCAAATTCAATTAATGTCATATTCACTACTGCATGCTGTAATATGTTTTTTGATCATTCCACATCAGATAGTTTCCATGAAGAAAATGTGCAAGGATCTCCCACTTCACCCAACAAACTGTAAATTAAAATCAAGACAATAAACTGACCTGATCTTCAGCAACATGACAACAATCAATTCAGCAGCTACAAATCAAGTGGGGAGCAGATCCACACTTTACACATACAAAATACTCCTGTATTATTCCAATAATACTTAACCATGAAACAATAACTCAATGCAGAAGAGCCCTTCTGTGAAAGCTAACATCTCAGCTAGTCAAGAAATTCCCCATATTTTACAGAACACAAACATTCACCGATGTGTTTCAAAACAGCCCGCTACGTGTCCCTATCCTGAGACCACAAAATGCAAAACTATCATAACACAGACAACCTATGTCTATAAAACTTTTTCCCACCTTTGCGCTCGCATGTGTATCACCCTTCTACAGTACTTACAGTCATCACAGATGTATATTACTACTGTAGTAATATACATCTGTGACGACACTACAGAGTGTGTAAATAAAAAGCCACCACATACATATAGTGTAAATACTACAGCATGCTTATCAAATAGGAGTGACAAAATGAACAAAAAATTTGATTAGTAGTGTGACAAAGTGTCTCACGGTGAACAATAGCAGTGCAGATAAGAAAGCAGCTACATACAGTGAGAAACAGTACAGGGCAACAACAACAACAACAGTGTGCGCCACCACTCACCCAGGGGTAAAACCAGAACAAGCTGGGAACACACTAACACCCGGAGCGTAAGCAAGGGACCATACATCCGTCATTCGGACCTCCCCGCAACAAGACCCCAATTAAAAGGAAGAGAAACACACCTTTTCATAATACCAGCGCACCAAGATACTTCAAACTTGACACTAGCCACCAGACCCTATCGTGACTCTAGCCAGAGCATACCACTGCATATAGAAATTACATTACGCAATAAGGCCCATATGTAGAGATCTCTGCACCACATGCGTACACAATGTATATAGTAGGACCTTAAGTTCTCTTGAAGACAACCTGAAGATGGCCAGTATAGGCCGAAACATGTAGTTGTCTAGTACAGCCATTAAATACATCTTAATTGACATAGTTGTGTTTGACTACATACCCTTTCCAATTTTCACACACACAACGGGGATGACACACTTCCAAGATGCTTACTGTTAAATTGCTATATCTAAATTGAAGTAATCAATCACATTAACATTTGTGAACCTATATAGATAAAATCACAAACATCTGACACCAGAGATATACAATCTAGTCATATATTGACCACTATGGCTCCAGCAAAAATTACTTATTGGTAATGGCAACTCCATTAATGTAAAGAGGACTAAGGAGATGCGAATTGCCCTGACAAACAAAGAGCCCCTCTATATACACAATGAAATAATTGAAAAAGTGACACAATTTATTAATTTGGGAAGTATTATTGATAACACAGGGGGAACGGCGGCGGACATCAAAGCTCGTGTACGAAAGGCCCAAGTTGCATTTAGTGCACTGAACAATATCTGGCATTCAACGACATACTCAACGCAAACCAAACTTAGCATCTTCAACACAAATGTGAAAGCGGTCCAACTCTATGGCTGTGAGACTTGGAAAAACTTGAAATATATAACAACTAAACTGCAAGTCTTTATTAACGAAAGTTTGAGGAAAATACTAAGAATTCTCTGACCAGACCGGATAACGAATAACGAGTTGTGGAAGCGCACGAAACTACCATGAATAGATTTGCAGATCAGTAAACACAAGTGGAGATGGCTGGGCCACACACTGCGGAAACCGACTGATGATATAACCAGACAAGCCCTAGAGTGGAACCCCCAAGGCAAACGGAGTAGAGGGAGGCCGAAGAACATGTGGCGAAGAACGGTGCTTGAAAAGGCCATAGGAGTAAAAAAGACCTGGGCAGAGATAAGGTGCGTCGCCAAGAATAGAGTGCGGTGGAGGAATCTTGTGGATGCCCATGTTCCGCAGCGGAATGATGGGATTATTGATTGATTGAATGGCAACTCCAAGCAGAAACCATGGTATCTGGAACTGTTAGCTTACCAGCTTCCTCTACAGCCCTACGAAACAGGGGTAACAATCTGAGCACACTCAATTAAGTAAGACAGCCCCAACTTGCTAGAGTTCTGAGGTTTGATGTCTGAATGATGTTCAATGAGGAACAGACTGACATAACATGAAAGCTGTAGGTGGAATTAGATTGAAATAAGTGCACTAGAAAACAATTTGTCAAATGTGAAAGCAGCCCAGTGTGAAAATGCACTGTGGATTGCAGGAAAACTAAACTCTAGAATTCTAACAAAGAAAAAGACACAATGGAAAAGCAACGCCAACATTCTTGGCAAACTCATGCAGAAATAAAACAGAGAGATAGAATTGAGGAGAGAAGAGAACACCTTTCATTTCAGAGCTGATCCATCTGTTTTGGCAGAAACTCTGACAAAACCAGTATCTGACCAGTTACTAAACAGTGAAATGAAAACAATGACCCAGTCACCAGTTTCATATAGCAGTGACCAGTTACTGCGATCAGACTAGTCTCTGGTTACACAACAAATTAAAAGGCAATTCCAGTCACTGCTGCTTCAGATGTAAAGTTAATTGGCACTAATGGTGATAATATCACTTATTTTTACAATTCAATATATTAATATCAACAGCACTAATCTCTTACAAACACCTCACTTACCCTTCAGTCTGAGTCGCATCTCTGACTTCTGGTAGATTCTTGGTGCTTGAATTGTCCCTATTTCGGCTACTCCTCCTCTTCTTTTGCTTCTTGGAAGCCTCACGATTAACTGACGAACTGTCACAACCATGTTCCTGCACCACTTTATCAGTGTCCTTACTGTTATCACACTTTGGTATCACTGCATTTCCCTCATCACAAGCAGGTGACTGAGTCCGCTGCTTTTTGCCCTTACTATTACGGTCTGTGCCACTTCCACCCTGCTGCCTGGTATCTGCCAGTTCTGTTCGTACCCTAATGTCTTCCCCCCCACTAGGCCTCTTCCCAGGACCACCTGGAATGGGAATTTGAGACAATCTAGACAGATCCAAACGACAGAAAATACTTGGACTCCCATCAGCACGATACACAACTGAAGGAAGTTCCAGTTTTGATGTGTCTGGAGCATTCTTCTTATTTGATGAAGTATCACACACAGCTTTTCCTGCTGCAGAATGTTTAGACAGTTTCTCAGACTCTTTCTTTGCAGTCTTTCGCCGTGAAGGCTTCTCAGGGCTATGTGCCCTTGCACCCGACTTTCCCGTTGTTGTACTGCACTTATCACCCTTTGCTGGACTTGAATTTACATCAAAACCCATATTTACTTGCTTGTTTGTCACTGTATCATTAGCTGACAATGGGGACAGTAAACAGGGACTCGTTAATGTTGGCACAATCTCATCCTCCACTGAAGAAGACGTCCTTTCTGATTCACAGTCCACTACAAGAACACCAGGTGTTTTTGAGCCTCCCTTGCCTTTCGCACCAGCACCTTTCCCACCCCCACTGGCACAATATATACCCCCTTTGGCTCCTCCTTTAGCCCCACCTTTGGCACCACCCTTAGTAGGAACGAAAAGTTTTCTCAAGGTGTCACTTTTCTTTTTGTCTTGGATGGCCTTACCTTCTGTATCTATCTTGGGAGGACTCTCTTCTACCTTTGAAATAGGTGGGCGGGACAGAACACGAGCTCTGTCACTGTCTCTGTCACTATCTGAGGACTGCTTCCTCTTGGTCAGGCTATCTGACTTCCTCCTATCCTTGTCAGAATCAGAACTACATTCAGGACTGACATTCCGCTGACTCTTGCCTGTGAAAGATCTTGCAGCCTTCTCCGATGATGTATTTACAACATCAATCTCACGATCACTGTCCGATGATTCTGTTGTGGTGTAACAACTTTGTATTGCCTTTGACTTCTGACATCTCCTTAGGTTTGGCCTCCCAGGACCAGACTGTTGCTTTGAACCACTAACAGCATCATCCTTAGATCTTTTCCGGCTGTTAGAACCTCTTGGAAACTTCTCCTTCTTTGGACCGGCAACTTTCTTTTCTTCCTGTGCCAGTATTCCATCAGATCTTGCCTTGCTTCTGCCTCTACCAGCTTTCTTAACGTTACCCTGAATTTTGCTGTTCTTTCTCGTCCACTCACCATCCCTTTCCTCAGACCCGCTATGAGGTATGGGAGAGGGAGGTTTTGGCCTGCCTGATGAAACATTACACCTCCTTCTCTCTTCCTCAACATCATCATCATCTGAAGCACTTAGAGAGAGGTTTTCCCTTACGACAATTGTCTCTCTGCTTCTTACAGGCTGAACTCTTTGTTTAACACTAGGATTTTCATCTTCTGAGTGACTCTGAGCAGTATATTTTGTAACCGCTCTTGAAGCTCCTTTACCTCTATCCGAATCATCATCTGATGCACTAGGCGCAGAGAGGCGTGGTCTGGGTCTCACAGTCACTTGTGGCTTGGGATCCTTTATTTCACCATCTGATGTACTGGAAGAAGATGTGACTCTTCCATGAGGCACTAGTGTTTCTTCATCCTCAGATTCACTGGGTGATGGAGGCGGAAGCTTCTTTACATCGTTGCTTCTACTGCGAGTTCGCTTAGGAGCATTGCTGAGAGATTGCTTTGAAGTCCTGCTGGGATTCTGTTTTGGGGTCCTTTCACCATGTTTCTTCTTTCTAACCTCTACATTACTTAAGGACAGGACAGATGATTTAGAAGGCTGTGACTTAACACTGTGACTGCCATTGTTATGTTTTATTGCCAACTGCTTCTGAGGCCGCAACTCTTCATCTGATGTGCTGGGGGATCTCAGTTCCTTCTTAGGACGTGACTTGTTTCGATTGGCTGGCCTGGTCTTTTCTCGGCTCATTACAATTTCACTTTCACTCTCACTTGACAGTTCTGGCGCCCGGGTGGGCAGAGTGGAACGCTTCCGCCTTGATCTTGTTTCAGTAAGCATAGGCTTCTTTTTGGTGCTGTCTCCGGAATCTGATTCAGACATACAAGACAAGAGTGGAACAGGATGCTGCAGAGCCTCGACTACATTATCCAACTCTTTGTTGGAGTCACTTCCATCTGAGACCGCATCACTCTCTATTTTCACTTTGGCTGAACGCTGCACAGCCTCAACCACAATGTCCAGCTCTCTGTTCGAGTCCCTGGCATCGAAAACTGCACTACTGCCATCTGTTTTCACTTTGGTCCCAACAGCAGGTTGATGCAGGCTTGATTCTGGTACATGGCTAGGAACTGCTGTAGGTGCTGTTGCTGCTGGGGGAGGCTCCTGCTTCATAAATTCAAGCTGCAAAAAGGAAAGAAAATAATATATAATTTCTGTTCAGACACATGAATCTTTATTTGTGAAGACATTTTTAAGAAAAGGTTAGACTTAAATATGGGTGAAGTTAACATGTGCTTAAGCACCATGGTACAAAGGTGTATGAGAATGGAGGTACAGCTCCTATCACTCTAGATCCTGGGATACAGGTAAGTGGTCAGCTTCATGATCTTCCTGTCCTGCACCTAGTGGTAAAAGCCCCCAATTCAAAATGAATAAGAAGCCATAGGATGTCCCAAGCCAACAATCATGTGAGGTGGAGAGAAATATGCCTTGCCAATGCCATGAAGTCAACCCCTCTTCTTCTTTGAAGTCAGTAGCTTTCATGTGTCCATCCAAAAAAGATGTTTCACACAAAGAAACATCTTGTAAAACACACACACACACACATAAAAAGAAGAAATTACCAGTACAGTTAGTCTCCATGTTCATCACGAATGGTTCATGTTCCATGTGTTTCACCAAAAAACTAATTCTCACAGACATAGTGTTGAAAGTCTGCATGTGATCAGCTTTAAAATGTGGTTCACAATAGCCTAACTTGTACTTAGGACTTACGTGAACACACAGCAGTGGCATACCCAGGAATTTTGTTTGGGGGGGGAAGGTCAACAAATTCAGTTGAGGACAGAGAGAATGGGGATCTTGGGGCGGTAGTCCCCTAGTCAGGGGTTCTGGAGGCAGCTGTAATTTGGTACAAGAAATTTCATTTCATATAGTAAAATCTTCTTAATTTTTGGTACTTTAAGACTATTTATGATGACAACTAATTTAGTTGTCACTGCTAATGTAAAACAATTGCGAAACTAGGTAGTTTTAGAATTTTACTGCCTTTTTTCCAAACATCTTGGTGTGTTGGCATTCTAAATTCGGCAATTTTTAACAGTTTTCATAATTGGGTTGAGTTTGGCACGATTTTGGAGGGCCTTCAGAATTTCAGGGGAGGTTTGAACACCTCCCCCGCCGGTAAGCCACTGAAACACAGCAAATGGTTTGATAACAGTTACAAGCAGTACTGCTCTACCTCCACTACTGAAACACAGCAGGTAAACAACTGAAATGAAGAACCAACAGTTTCTTTGATTAATGACTTCAGAGGTGGCACTGCATATTTTACTGGAAGTGTTGGTTCTTGTAAAGAAACAGGTTCAATTTGTGTGTGTTGAGTAGGGGTAATGAGACTCACCCTGGAAACTGCACTTACCCACGCAAGAGAGTGAAACACCCCACTATATCATGACTATCCCACACAGTGCAAACACAACTCTCTGCCACAAGGATTTATTTATTTCGATTTATTAATTAAGATACTATCAGCATCTCAGACTATAATGAGTTGAATGAGAGCATCACTGGAGCATGACGAGCTGGAAAGGATTTGGAATTAAGCATTTTAACATTATTAGTGACAGCAGTTGCAGTGGAAGGGGCACTAACCTTGCAAAGTGTTGGGTGTTCGCTTTCTACTGGCTGCTCTCCTCCTAGGGACTGTGTTTCCCTTTTAAGAAACCTTTCCAAGTTCCACCTGTCTTGTGGTTTAGCCTCTTCCATTGGCTCCACAGTTTGGGGAGGCAAATTAGTCTGCTGGACAATGTTGCCCCCTGTAGAATCCACCAGTTCGTGAGATGCCTCATCACCAGATTCTTCGCTGCTTGATTCACTCTCTGATTCAGAATCAGAGTCTTCCTCGCTGGATGAACTGCAAGCCCCCGAAGACTGGGGAGGCCCCACTGGGGACATGGGTGCCACAGGCTCAGGAGGTCTGCTCCCAAAACTCAGCGTGGTGGTGGGTGGACTGGCAGTCAGTATAGCAGCCGCACAAGGGCCTCCTCTGCTGCAACACAAACACAGTTCCAGTGCTGAGAAAATTTTATCGCAGAATAGCTAAGGTTCCAAGCAGGCAACTATTAAAGCACAATGCACGCGCTGGATAGGGATTATAACAGTATGGAAAACACTTATTAAAAAACAGTACAACAAATACAATAGACAGAACACTGTGCAACATCCTAGAATATTGAAGTCCTGAAATGCATGGCAGCAAAAGTCAAAAATATTTCAACACTGCAAGCAGCAAAGCACAGTGTAATGGTACCGTTGGTACATATACATGCATATATATATATATATATATATATATATATATATATATGCAGCAGTTTGCACCCTGGTCCAGTTATATTGTCACTATTAAAATTACCACTTCCTTACACCAATTAACGAAACTACACCTCTCCTCCAGGGACCGCGGTAGCACAGTGGTTAAGGTGCTGTGCTACAAATTGGAAGGTCGCTGGTTCGATCCCAGCTGGTGTCATTGGAATTTTTCATTCACATAAAATCCTTTCGATCGCACTATGGCCCTGGGGTCGACTCAGCCTCTAACAGAAATGAGTACCAGGAGTATTTCCTGGGGGTAAAGGCGGCCGGTGCGTAGGGCTGACGACCTTACCACCATCCTGTGCCGTTGTCACGAAATCTGGGAACCTTACTTCCTGGAACCCTCTGGGCCCCTCCGGGCCTGTAACGGGACTGCTTTACTTACTTACTTACTCCATGGTGCAGAGTCATTCTTGAGAAGCTAACTAGTTTGCAGCTAGTCAAGAAATTCCCCGCATTTCATGGAACCCGAAGGTTCATTACCGCACTCACAAGCGTCCGCCACCTGTCCCTATCCTGGGCCAGCCCAATCCAGTCCATATACCCACATC
>Ga0131853_10019210_pt1 | contig 12440 bp, 12 predicted proteins | sample TergutLab28metaG_FD_92764 | JGI IMG/M metagenome (GOLD analysis project Ga0131853, IMG submission 92764) | Labiotermes labralis P1 segment gut microbial communities from Petit-Saut dam, French Guiana - Lab288 P1 (version 2) (version 2) | ecosystem: Host-associated > Arthropoda: Insects >...
TGTATGTATGTATGTGTGTGTATGTATGTATGTGTGTATGTATGTATGTGTGTATGTATGCATGTATGTGTGTATGTAAGTATGTATGTGTATATGTGTGTATGTATGTGTGTAAGTATGTATGTATATGAGTATGTATGTGTGTGTGTGTGTATTTATGTATGTATGTGTGTGTGTGTGTGTGTGTGTGTACGTATGTAACGTTGATCCGTTTCAGTCGGTATCGCATCGCATTCTGTGACTACACGTCGCCTTCTGCATGCAGAATTACCTTATCAATTACAAAACATGATTGAAAATATGTTTTAATTCAATTTCCAAAATGAAATTGTAATTTGGACGTTGTACACATGCTTATAAAAGTCTGACTTTTAAGGGAAGGATAAGTCAGTTGGCCAGCAGTGCCAGGAAATTTTGCTAAGGTGGGCGGCGGAGTCTGGTGTTTTGAGGGGGCTCGGGTGGTGGACCCTGGGATATCGCAGGTTCTACTTTCACATATGATTCTGGCTAAATTGTGAAAAACAAAATTCTTGTTGCTAATAGGCCTAAAATTCTTAAGCAGTCTGTCAGATAAGTTTTGGTATTTACCTTGTTTACGAAAAAAATTTATTTTGCAAAAGGCAAAGAAAAGGACAAAGAGTGAGACCAAGACATGTCAAGAAGTGTAATATTAATATAAATCTCAAAACAGTGGGCTAGATTAAGTGAACTGAAAATAATTAATTCAGAACAGAAATTAAGCAACCTAATTGCTTCATGTGCTCATGAATACATTCTTTCCTTTTCGCAATAAGTATGGAACTTTTTGGCAAGACTTCTAATTCTGCATTTTACCACTCTTATCTGCTTAAAGGTATGTAAGACGCACCTTGCCACAACAGACTTCAATTTTAAAGATTTATGACAATTTAAAAGCCCCCGCAGCAATCTTATGGCATACATACGAATATCACAGTCCAGAGATTCGAGCACGGTCAATGTGTCAAGCATAACGTATGACGCCTGACAACATACGGTGGAAAGAACGCAATTTCCTATGGTGAACTACTACGTACAGCAGTTGTGAGAACTTCAGGCGGCAGGCGTCTCTTATATGTCCGCAATTACAGTACAAAAACAGGCAAACTCACGAGGTAACATGTTTGGCTTGTAATCGGGTTCTATTAGTTTCGACGACAACATTTGTTCCCGGTTCGTTTGAGGATTGCTGTGGATCTTGCGGGCAAAAACTTAATGAATTTTGAACTTGTTTCAACAATTGTAATGTGCCACAGATTTAAATTTCAGCAACTAAATAACATTGATTTCAAATGTCGATATAGCAAAATGAAATACAGTTAGTCAGGATTGCGCAGTCGGTATAGCTACTCGTTATGTTTTGGACGGTTTGGGGTTCGAAACCCGGTGCGGGTGAGATTTTCCACACACGGGCCCACCCAGCCTCCTGTATAATGTGTGCTAAGTCTCTTTCAAGGAAGTAAAACAGCCAGAACGTGGCTCTGACTATCCGCCCCTATCTATCACCTAAGTTAAGCGTGGGTAGAGCTATACTTTTACTACCTCTGTGCGTCCACTGGCAGGTTACGGGGTGACCTTTACCTTTAAAATAGATTTAAAAATATGTAATGTGTGTGTTATAAGGCAACGACTATGCCTGTTCTTCGCACCATGTTTAATGAAGTTCAAGCACTAACGTTGTTCCGCGGACAACACTTTGGTAACCTTTGCATTAGAGCAGTCTTCTAAGCCCATTGTATGAGTAACTTGAAGAGGAGGTGAAAACAATATTTGTCGTCTGCTATGTGACACCGTGTAGTTCTGTAGCTGCTTAACTACGTTCGAAGGAACGTGCAGCCTTCAGCCTGGAGGCTAAAGGCTGCTTTCATCCTCAGCCCGAAAGACGGATATTGGTATCCACCGAGAAGTACGTGTGATACCCCAGAAGACAAAAACTTGAGTGAGCTGTGCTTTACTGTGGCTGTCCATGAGAGCGTCGGCTGTCAGCATAGCAGGTTAATCTGAAGTAGGACATAGCTCTGTCAAATTGTTTCCAGCTATGTTCCTGCTAATTATTTGTGTAATTTTATTCTACTCTTGTCTTATTTCTTTATTTCTGACAATAAGCGAATGAGTCAATTTAACAATTATTATTATTACTATTATTACTACTATTACTATTGCCGATCCCAGGTTCCGCGCGGTCAAAGGAATGTGCAGCAGCTTCCTAGTTGGGATTGCAGGTTCATATCCTGCCTGGGCATGGATATCTGTCTCTTGTGGGTTTTGTGTTTTGTCTCTGCAACAAGCTAATCATTCGTCCAGAGGAGTCCGACCGAGTGTGGTGTGTCTGAGTGTGATGTCGAAACCTCAGCAATGAAGAGGCCTAGGCGCACGTATGTACGTCAAGCCACACAAAAAAAAATTAGTATTAATAGCAGCAGTGTGGGCCGGGTAGCTCAGTTGGTATAGCGACTGACTACGGGCTGGACGGTCCGGGATCGAATCCGTACTAACGTGAACAAGCCGAGCGCTGAAGGGACCACTGTATGATGGAGAACCATTTATACGAATGCATGTATGACGTACTGCAGAGACCGGGCCACAGCGACCAAACGCTACCTGCTTTAAACCGTCTAAAAGCAAACATTGTGCGACTGCACAGCAGAAGGCAAATTCTTGATGACAATAACGATGCTGATAGACCAGATGGAGACCAGCCGACGATATACCACATCTTTCGGACGAAACGGCGGCGTGCAGAACGGATCATGTATTTCTTGAGAGATGGAACAGGGCAGATGCATAAGACACCGAGCGGATAGCACAGACTCTTACACCTTTTCTACGGAACATGTACGACACAATAGAGGTGAACGATGCCAGCGTGGAAAAATTGATGGAGGTAGCCCGCTGAGAGCAACATACTTCGTATGAGGGAATGCTCGAGTCGCCATTCGAGCCAACGGAGGTATACCGAGCCATACAAGCGGGCGGGCTGAAAAAGGCACGTGGGAACGATGGACTAGGCCGCGAATTCTATTCACACAACTGGGTAATCTTAAAAGACGACCTGTGTGAGGTCATCAACCAAATGTTCTGGGTAGGAAACATATCGCAGCAACAAATACGAGGTGTGATAGTTTGCCGAAAGAGCAAGGGAACCAAACACCAGAAGACTACCGCCCCATCACACTCCTCAACTTTGACTACAAGATTCTTGCTCGTATTATCGCACATCGCCTGCGTCCAGGTGTTGGCAGATCACCTAACTGAGACCCAATTCTGTGGGGGTCCCTGGAAATACGATCATTGACGCGATGGCAACGGTACGTGATACCATTGAGTATGCGGAAAGCAGGAGTATCCCGTTATGCGTGCTTTCCCTTGATTTTAAAAATGTTTTCGATGGGATCGCCCACAACTACCTGTTTCAAACACTACAGGGATACGGCATTGGAAACGCCTTTATCGCCGGTATCAAGAGGATTTATGAAGGTGCTACGTCCTCAGTTCAAATAAATGGCCATCAGTACGGACTCATACCAATTCGCTGCGCTGTGCGGCAGGGGTGTTCGATGAGTATGGCCCTCTATGCTCTGTGTCTGCACTCATTCCTTCGCCTTCTGGACCTTCTGGACGCCGCACACGAACCACATCGGTGGTGGCTTATGCCGATGACGTGACCATTTTTGTGATCTCTGCTGCTGACTTCGCCATTATAGAGGAAGCCATCCACCTATATAAACGAGCACCAGGTGCCCGCCTCAACCCTCGAAAATCTAAGGCCCTCGCGGTAGGAAGCTGGTGTACACAGGAAAGCGTCTTGGGGATCGCATATCATCCCGATGTGACCATATTAGGCGTCACTTTCTGGGGCACAATCGAGCGAACGATGAAAGACTCCTGGGCACGATTAACAGGAAGGCGCGAGCGCAGGCAAAGCGAGCCTACACTCGGGGCCCTTGCCTGGCAACACGGATGAGTTATGTCAACACTTTTCTCCTTCGCAAAATCTGGTACACCGCCCAAATCTTGCCGGCCCTAAACATATACAGACAACAACTGACAACCGCCATTGCATGGTACATCTGGAGAGGAACAGTCTTCCGAGTGCCTGTATCAAAACTACAACGACCAAAACAAATCGGAGGATGGGAGATGCCGGATATTGAGGCGAAGTGTCCGGCGCTTCTCCTATGCCGTATGTACCTGCAAGGCCAACGGAATGGAACGGTGACTGCAGCATGGTTACAGACCTGGAACCTCACTGGCAGGCAGGCAAACCCACTGCATGCCACAAAGTTCCCCACTAAACTAGCTTACCGATACGTGTAAGCCGTCAACAATGCATACATTACGCCTCCTGAACAAGATGAGGTCCCCCGATGCTTCCGCAGACGTATCTACGCCTCACTACACAGTAGGGCATTGGCACTGAAAGGAGCACGGGCCGTACGGATCATGACACAACACCCATCCACCCCGTGGTCTAAGGTGTAGGGGAACCTACACGCAGTATGGTCATCGGAGGAACTTAAAGCAGCTTGGTTTATGGTTATTCATGATCTCATACCGACCAACGACCGACTAGCCAAGATACAACGAAGTACCACGAACAACTGCCAACATTGCGATCGAGTAGACACTCTGATTCACAGGCTGACTGAGTGTAGCGAAGGGGCCGACATTTGGAGGTGGACCCGTTCCAGAATAGAGATCATCCTACGCATGGACCCGAAATACATTCTACCGGAGTGGACCGTCCGTACGAGTTTTCACTTTTGGCCACCACAGAGGCACCGGGCAATTTTGTGGATCCTCGCCCACTTGATATATTACCGTACACAACACTGGCACCAAGTATCGACCATCGACTACGCTGATTTCATGAGGCGTGCCCGTTGGAAAGCATATCAAACAACTCGCCGGCGCGAAAAGGTTGGGAATTACTTGGAGATACTATAATCTCCTACACACATCACCTGGAGGAATTGTGTTCCTTCTAGCTGCAGAATAATTGAGTGAGAGTACCATACCTGCAAGGACTCCTCCGACCGATGATGTCGCCACCAAAACGGCGTTCTCTTAAGGGCCTAGGGTAACAAACGAAAAATGCAATTCGAACACAAGGACAATAGTTCGTTAACAGTACATTAATGAGATATCTTCCATGCAACCACTGTGTTTGTTTGCTGAAGGATCAATAAAGTTGTAATTAAAAAAAAATCCCAGTGGAGACGAGATTTTCCGTCCGTCCATACCGACCCTGGGGCCCACTCAGCCCCTGTAAAATGGGTACCGGGTCTTACCCGGGGGTAAAGTGCGGCCGGGGCGTGCTGCTGACCACTCACCCCCTTTCTAGTGCCGCGGTCATGGAAGAGTATAGCTATACCTCTACCCACCGTCTGGGCCACGCCGGGCCTGTAACGGGATCATTTACCTTTTTAATAATAGCAGTATTCATACGTTACACAAAGTAAACAATCTATGCACGACTAACTGTCATTGCTTGCCAACAGCCTGTTCTAAGATAACGTACTTGTAAACACGTTCGTGCGCCATTCTGACTTCCACTTCACAAGTTCGTAAGTAGCCTACTTGCCCCACTTTTCAAGGACGAACTTTGATGGTAGTTATGAATTCTGTTCATCCTCTTGGGATTATTTTTGTGTTACAACAGACCATCCATAGTTTAATGGCAGGGACCAGCTCTTTCGAATGAGCCCATCGACACCCAATCTTTTCTTTTTCACCTGAAGAGAAAAATAAACCCAGTTTTTTTTTCAGCTATAGCACAAAAAAGATATCAAGGAGGTGGAAAATGTCCAAAACACTATTCGAAGTTCATTGTAAAGTGCTATAGTCATAATCATTTAATACTGTACAATAGAATAACAATAGGCTTGACGCTTATAGAATTACGCTAAATAATTTTGTATTCTGTGTTCATAGAAAAGCCATCGCTCCGTATCTTCATGCACTCTGAGACTCAGAAGAGGCTCGCAAACTTGTGCTGAGAATTCATAGCTGTGTCTGTAGAACACAAGACAAGAAATTGCCAAACAGCTCACATACGTTTCTCTAACTGTTCCTTGTAGGTCGAACAAAGAAATGGCCGGCAGCTCTGACGGTACGCGGTGGCAGCACACACACAGTTCATTGACAGGTGACCAGAGCACTGTTCTCTGTCCGAGACTGTACTTGCGCAAATAAACGAATGTATCAAATTCCCAGACATAAAAATGTAGCTTCCTGAAGACCCGTTTTCTTCTGAATTACACTATGTTCACTTCGAACCTCAAAGAGAACACACCTCATTTTCGTTGTCACGATTACGTTAATGCTCTTGAGGTAAGTAAGCGGTATCCATTGTAACAAGCATCCGAATCATACGACAAACACAGAGGTGATGTTAGCACCCTGAACACGAATTTCAAGAACAAATATCCAACAACACAGCCGATGCACGTAAAACCTAAAACTGGGCCATGATCGTGCAACCATTGTTTCAGGAGAAAGCGATAAACATTACATATTATGAGTTTATGTTAGTAGCCTTGGGTATCCAGCATTCATTGCGCATGCGCGATGCTGTCGTCTGTGGCGTGTCCGGCTCTAATATATTTTTTCACATTATCTCATAAAAGACATGATTTTCGAAAAAAAAATTCTATTTAACATAAAATGAGTGTTTTTATTTTCTCTTCAACTTTATCTAAAATTTTTCTCATTTTGAAAATAATCCAACAAGATAGATCATAAATGTATATTTGTTTTCAAGTAACGTACCCATTTTTTTGCTAGATTTTGATGGAACTTGAATTTTCTTGACAGATTTCGAAAAATGCTGAAATATTAAAATTCCTTGAAAATCCGTTCACTGGAAGCCGGGTTGTTCCATGCGGAAGGGCAGACGGAGGGACGGACATGAAGAAGCTAATAATCGCTTTTCGCAGTTTTGCTAACGCGCCCAAAAACAGTTTCTGCCGGAAATTAAATGCACTGCTTCTCCACCACTGAAGGTAATGCCATATAAAGAAACAATTTTCACTTTTCCTGCGAGTTGCACTAAACACATACGTGCGCTGTGCGACAAAACACACAATTTCTTAACGCCACAGCAGGCTGCACGTTACCGCTGCTTTTAAAGGATACTTCAGATTTCGGTACTTGTATTCATAGGCATAACTTGGCTAATACCACTGGCGGACAGAGAGGGGGCGAGCAAATTCGACCATGGTATTTGGGGGGGGGGGCGCAAGAGCCCCCAATGGGCCAGGGTCTCCTTACTCACTAGCTTTCTAGATCACACACACGACGATGTACCACTGTCCGTAGGACTCCTCTGGAAGAGTGATCAGCTCGCCGCAGAGACCTCTACCTGACAACATACAACACTCACAATTGACAGACATCCATACTCCCAGTGGGATTCGAAGCCACAATCTCAACAGGCAGGCGGCCGTAGACATACGCTTTAGGCCGCTCGGCCACTGGGAGCGGCGACCATGGGTATTAGGAACTTTAATTTGCGAAAGATTCAAGGTAGAAAGAGTGGGAAATATTGGATTGAACCGGTCATTAATATACATACACCCCTTCCCCCCAGTCACACCACAAGTTTTCTTTGCACCTCTTCAACTCAGAAGGTAGAAAAAATATTGGGGGTGCATTGGACCCAACTTGCCCCTCCCCCAAAGTTACGCTTATGCTTTTATTAAAATACTATTTTTTGTAATTAATAACGTCAGGATACATTTTTAGTTTTTCTTTCTTCCATTGTTTTAATCATCCTGCATGGAATGCAATGTCTTCCGACAGTGTCACTCTCCTAGCCACAGTTCAACGACCGCTGTAGGCCTGTAGTTCCAACTTCAGTTACAGTGCTCTATTGGTATTGCAGCTGTCGACGTTTCGCAAGTGACCTTCTTCTCTCTGGAGTCCTCTCTGGTGTAATCTTCCTCGCTTGTGAAACAATGCTGGTACTTGAAAGCGATGGCCAGCGAGTTAATCTAAACACTACCTACGAATATTACACCATATATTGTCAAGTGATTTTAAGAGTCTGAGTACCTCAACGCAAGTGATCCTCGTAACATTTCATGTACCTTCATCGTGGTTTCAAGATCCATTATATAACCTCACCTTTTACAAACGCAGAGTTTCATTTTTTTCTTGTGACTTATTGTTTGCTTTATCTTAGCGTGGAATTACCTTTTTGTTTTATGTAAATGTGGATCTAAGAACGTGTGTCTGCATTCCTGCATTTATGTTTTTGGAATACGGAAAGAAAGTGGCCATATTTAGGTAAAATTGTTTAACAGCATCATGCGAGAGTTACGCACATATACTGACTGAAATATTGAATATAATATATATTCAGTCAAAACGCAACATATCTGTTCTCATTCTAAACAGCTACGTGTTTCTGACTGAACAATCCGCCATCGGCCTAATACAGCACTTAAATGCAGGTAAAATGCAGATGCGTGCCTGAAGTATTGTATATCGTGTTGTTTATTGTAGACCCTGCAGAACATAAATGTCATTACAATAGAACTGTAATAGTAAATAATGAATATAAGCGGAGCTAAAACATTATTTATATATATACTTACATATTTCACTTGGAAAATTATTTATATATGCTCTAAATAACGGGAGTTCTTCTGAACAGCCCTTTATTTGTACACAGTAGAGAAACACGAGGCATTCGATGATGGTACTTAATAACAATCCGTGAATAATGAAAATGATGGCAATGGTGATGGTTCGTGGTTGGAAATTATAGTAATGGTGAGAGTGATATTTTATAGAAAGAGACAGCCTTCGTTTTATGGCCTGTTTAGAGATATTATTTCTTCTTAAAGTGGCAAAGAAAAGCTGTTAACACCTTAGCGAAGAGAGCCACACTCAGGCAGACATTCTACACTGCATCCTCGAGTATAATATTATGAAATATTGAAATTACTTGCGTTCATCAGGGCAGTTATATACCATAGGTCTATTCTAAGCCTTAGTTTTGTGTCTAGACCTCCTAATAGAGACTAAACTATCAGACCGTTACATACACATTTCCAATTATTTTTTCTAACGGTGTGAAGATGTGTTCTATCACTCCCAGCACTGTGTTGTTTTTATAGCCCCCTCAACATCGTCATGAACAGCTCTTATTATCTTATCTTGCAAATGCCTGCCCCTTCCTGTCCTTTGCTTTATCGTGTAAAACTTGGGTGACTTAGCGACCCCCCCCCCCCCTTTGCTCCCCTTTTGAGCCATCAGGGGCTATGTGGATCCCCTTGAAGCATCACGTGTTTGTGTTTGATACATAAGCCAAATACTGTTCCTACGAAAAGAGAATTTGTGAAATGGTATCCTCATGAGGTGTATTGCTGGAGAAAATACTTCACACTCGTTCTGTGTGGTCATAAAGCTTGGTTCCATCTCAGAAGACACGTAAATTCTCAAAATAACAGGTATTAGACTACGTAAGATTCCGTGTTAATCAATGGAGTGCCATTACATGATGTTACGGTTGGTGTGTGGTGTGTTATGAGTGCAACTTGAAACATTACACACACACAGACCCATTTTTCCTCTGACTCTAAACGTCAAACTGATATGTTACATGCACTTTGAAATAATTTTTGAACGCCTGTCGATTATGATAGAAATTGTTTTTTTTCAGTAAGGCATTGCATTCAGAAGCAACTCAATCAAGCACAAAACAGTGTACCATTCCCCGTTGTCCCCATTTTCAGGAAAAGGAGTTGGCCCCTGTCTTAGGGACGTACAATGTCCTTTTCAGGTCTAGGGTTGTCATATTCTTGTAAGGACACGGCACACAGTTATCGATAAGCTGTGATTAGTTACGGCGAAGTTGTCATACAACGGGCAGAGCGACGCCTATTTACGAAGGGTCACCCTGTACATTGCAAACACAGCACACGATATTTTTCGTGTTTTTTTTGCCCGGCAAATTGTACGGGTCCTACCAGCTTTCGGAGTTCCTCTTCTGCAATCAGGACGGTATATTGAGCGAGAGTTATTTTGGTGTGACAGTCAAGTCTCATGTAGGTCCACGTGCCAAAGGGCGAATTATGTTTTTAGTGTTAGGTCTGAGGATAATTCTAATGAGCTGAAGTAGTGGTTGCTTCTTCTAGCCCAGAAACTGAAAAAGAGTGGAGCCCATCCTCCCAAGCCCCCCCCTCCCCCACCCCGAACCTTCTTCCGTCTGTGCTCAAATACCTTTGAAATACGCGTAGATTTGTTCCAAATGCCGACGTTGCCCTTAATATATTTCGTTACAGTTTAAGACTGAAGCGGAACTATTCTGTTAGTTGACTGTAGCAACCGCCAAGCTCTGCCACACATCCTGGTTGCCCTCCATTCCACTTGAAACCCAACACCCACGGCTGATCCTGCGCATCATATATTAACATCCAAAAGTTTAAAAGTTCGTTCATAAAGCAGTCTTTTATTTATTTATTTGCATGCTTACGTCCCTATAGTTTTATCGCAGTCCAGAGAAAGGTTGAAGACCTGAACAGCTTCATTACTTACCAGCAACAGACATCAGCAGAAGCAACAAGCCCACTAGCGCCTTCATTAACGTCCAGCGACAGTCGGCATGACCGAAAACATCCATCACAAAACAGGTCGCCATCTTGGAAGTTCGGTTCAACTTTTCACTCATCACCACACTTCACAACTTCACTATGGTGAAAAAAGGAAAGACACTTTGTCGTAAGTGACGAATACATTCTGCATGTGTGTTTATGTGTCATTGTTAAGGTGTCCGACACAGCTGAATATATAATAAGACATGGCGAAACGTGTAGTTGCGAGAACAGTATTTTTTCTTCTTTTCATTGCATTGTTTCAGCTTCCGTCTTCTTTTTTCACGTTTTGGTCTATAAATAATTTTGCGATCCGAAGTTCATTGCTTACACATCTCACTTTCTGCAATTCGCCTAATTTCGCTCCAGTTATTTTAAAGTTTTAGTTTACTGCCTTGTGCTTTAAGGTAACAGGTCTTAAGACCAAAGCTTGGATTACGATGATGATGATGATGTTGATTAAACCACGCCACTGATTCCTTACAATAATTCGGCGTTGAAGTGTTCACAGTCTCTTCATCCTACTAAGAACATATGCAATTACCGCAAGTCGTTGTACAAAGTTCTGGTGTAGAAAAGGGTTTATTCTACTGCGATAGCGCACTCTCACTTCACTAATATTTGCGATTAACCTTCTTTAGTTGCTCTCGAAATTATGTTGGATGTAATCACATGCTGCCTGTTACACGAATTACATTTGTTCATCTCTCTTAAAACGACAATAACTTTTGCGCCGAAAATTTTCTTTGAATTTGAAGAAGAAATGGCACGTTCAATCTGGTGTAAAATTTGTAACCGGTGTTATCTAGAGCGAGGAAGTCTGCAGCCACCGGTACTTCCCTCGCCTGCCTGTTCACCTCACGTTCTTGCTCGCACTGAAGTCGACGTTGTGGTTGTAACCGCGGATCGTAGCTAGAAGAAGGCTTCTATCCCCCCACTCCTCTCTTTCTCTTTACACACAGCTGGTGGGCTTCACGGATATGGTGGCTTTCTCTACCTTGCAACGCCAGTCTGGTATAGGGGCTACCGCTTCAACCCGTTCAAACTAGCCTGACAGACACGATCATCTTGAAGGCAGAGCGTCTAATTTCTTCAGCTTGGGTGGAAGAAGAGTACTTTTAGAGGTATTAAAGTCCAAGGACTTTCGCCAGAAAAAAAAATTTGTTATTCAGAATTTCTAAAAAGCTAATTATGAAATATTCGCCCCTTGGGACATAGAGCAATGTGAAACTGAAATCATGCGTAATGATAACATTGTCAATGAATTTTATGTTCATGGTTCCGTGCATCGCTGATCTATATTAATAATTGTCCAACGAGATGCAACACAAAGCAGTCTATTTATTATTCTGCAAGTTCACTCTACATGTTTCGGGTGTCAATTACGCCCATCATCAGGATTACACAAAACTGTAACTACAGTATCCGGTACTGGTCACATTTTAGTGCAGCTACCTCCCTCCAACGTGGCCAAGTTAACTTGGCCACTTGACACCTGAAACATGTAGAGTGAACTTGCAGAATAATAAATAGACTGTTTTGTGAATCTTATGCTTATTGGACAGTGCATCATCTTGATATCAAAGTAAACAATGCAATGATCACACAAGCAGACAAAGGGAGAACTCTGGTTATCATATACAGAGAGGATTACCACAACAAGGTACACATTCCTAACAAACAACAATTTCCAAACCATCCCAGAAAAACCCCACCAACATATACCATAAACAGATCACACAGACCATAAAACAATGTAACCTAATCTTCCACAAAGAACAATACAAATACCTAACAGTAAGAAACCCAAACCCACCCACA
>Ga0131853_10019211_pt1 | contig 12439 bp, 8 predicted proteins | sample TergutLab28metaG_FD_92764 | JGI IMG/M metagenome (GOLD analysis project Ga0131853, IMG submission 92764) | Labiotermes labralis P1 segment gut microbial communities from Petit-Saut dam, French Guiana - Lab288 P1 (version 2) (version 2) | ecosystem: Host-associated > Arthropoda: Insects >...
ACACACACACACACACACACACACACACACACACACACACACAAACACACACACACACACACACACACACACACACACACACACACAAACACACACACACACAAACACACACACACACACACAATGACGCATCGAAATATCGCCCAATAAGTTTAATTAATAAGGGGGGCAAACTGTTGGAAAAAGTGACGATAGACGGGATACTGTTTCACGTACACACTAACGATCTGTTCAACAACAACCAGTATGGATTCATTCCCCAGAAACGAACAGTTAATGCAGCAATTGAAGTTAAAACATTTATAGACGAATATTTAAGACTAAAACAATGCGCTGTTATAGTCAGCCTTGACGTTAAGGGGGCATTTGATGCGGCCTGTTAGCCAAGCATCTTGAAGCAGTTAATGAGAACTTAATTGTCCCATGAATTTATATAATTTATCGGCAAGTTACTTTAGTAATAGGAAAGCATCATTATCAGCAAACAATTATAGGACGGAAAAAGAAGTCCAGAAAGGATGTCCACAGGGGTCCTGTTGTGGCCCAAGCTTTTGAAATGTTATGTATAATTCACTTCTAAATTTCCAATTTAATGGTCGAACTAAAGTGATAGCTTTTGCGGACGACTTAATTGTTCTAACAAGAGGAGCATGTAAAATTGAAACAGAAAATTACTCGAATCAGGATTTAAAGAAAATTGAGAGATTGGGCCACTGACAATAAAATAGAATTTAACGACAAAAAAATCTAAGGTTTTATTTATAACAAGGAAAACAAATGACAACAGGGAAGTCAATATTTACTTGAATTACAAAAGACTGGACCAAACTGAAAAAATGAAATATTTAGGAATACACTTTAGACAACAAATTTAATTTTAATTCACATATTGATCAGACGGTGGCAAAATTAATTATACTTGTTAACATGTTGTCTAGAACGGCAAATTTACAATGGGGTTTAGGGCACAAAGCTCTCAAGACAATTTATGAGTGAGCGGTAGTCCCAATTTTAACGTATGGCGCACCCATATGGGTAGAAGCTATACGGAAGAACAAGAAACTAGCAAAGTATAATAGAATTCAGCGACTCTTAAACATTAAAATAGCTAAAGCTTACCGGACTATCTCATACGATGCCTCCTGCGTGATAGCTGGAGTACGACCCATCAAACAACTATAGAGCAAAAGGTTCAAACGTATATGTTAACAAAAATTAACAATTTAGAATATGATGCACCGTTGGAAGTAAGGAACTGGCGACATCCTGCTGAATTAGCGATAGTACATGAAGTGGAGAATGGTACTATGTATACAGTGGAAGTGTATACGGACGGCAGCAAAATTGGGGACAGCGTTGGGGCAGCAGGACTTATATTTGTGAATGGAAAGTTGGTAAACCAACTAAAGTTTAAACTGCATGGACACTGCCCTAATAATCAAGCACAGCAAATCGCAATTTTAAAGACTTTAGAAAAACTGGAAGAACTACAGGAGGGGAAAAAATAACGATAAACGCACTGCTATATACACTGACAGCAAAATTATTTTGGCTCTATTGCAAAACAAATTTAAAAGGAACCTTTTTTTCATGTTTTTACCGTGCAATAATTGAACTTTATTAAACTATAACCAACTAATTGCACCAATGTGTGATACTAAAATCTTATTTACACATTAAAAACACGTCGCTTGGTTAAAATAATTCCTACAACTCCTACATGTTTCAGTCTATCAAGACCATCTTCAGGGAGTTTTTTTGCCTTATTTTGAAGTTGCTAATGCTTGTATGCTTAATATATATGGTACTACAGCAGCATGTGTGTGGCTGTGTAGGTTGTGCCTGTGCTCCTTTGCTGGTGTGCGTCCTGTACTGACAATCAGTACAGGACGCACACCAGCAAAGCAGCACAGGTACAACCTACACAGCCACACACATGCTGCTGCAGTACCATATATATTAAGCATACAAGCATTAGCAACTTCAAAATAAGGTAAAAAAACTCCCTATAGATGGTCTTGATAGACTGAAACATGTAGGAGTTGTAGGAATTATTTTAACCAAGTGACGGTTTTTAATGTGTAAATAAGATTTTAGTATCACACATTGGTGCAATTAGTTGGTTATATTTTAATAAAGTTAAAAGGAACCGTTTGATAGAACTTATCAGAAACAGACTTATTACAGTGGGGCATTTAAAGTGGGTTGTGCATTTGGGCTGGGTAAAAGGACACGCGGGGTTAGAGGGGAATGAGTTGGTGGACAGGCTTGCAAAAGAAGCTGCTGTGGAAGATGGACCAGTTGTGTATGACAAGATACCGAAAAAGATGATCGTAACAAGAGAAAAAGACCATGGACTTCAAATGTGGGAGCAGCAGTGGATGGATACGAGAAGGGGGGCACTTACAAAAGCTTTTTTTCCCATCAGTGAGAAAGAGGCTAACACAGAAAATACCGATATTTCCAGAATTAACTACTATGCTAACAGGACATGGTAACATAAAGTCATACTTATACAGACTCGGACTAACAGACAATCCGATGTGCCCATGTGAAGAAGAACAAACTGTAGACCATTTAATATTTAAGTGCAAAAAACTGCGTAACCAAAGAAATGAGATAAGACAAATAAAAAACACTGGTGGCAATTGGCCTGCAACGAATGAAACACTCATTAATAATTACCAAAATTTTTTTTTGTAAAATTTTTTAAGTCTTTAGGACTTTCAGATTTGAAATGACTGTCAATTAAAACTTAGGTTATGTAAAGCATGTAATATTACTGTGTAATGGGGCATGCTGTGTAATAAAAAAAATAAAAAAAAACACATACACACACGCTCTGTAGCGTTCTTCTGGACGACGGATCGGTCAGTCGCCAGAGTCCTCTCCCGAAGAGCACACAAAACTCACAAGAGACAGACGTCTATACTCTCGACGGGATCCTTACAGAATTACGTGGAATAATTAAGTTGACGAGGACAAGACACTTGAAGGGAGATACCGCTCAGGAAACAGCAGGGCCTTAGCTACGGCAGAACCTGTTAGGAATACGGCTGCTGCTTCATTTACAATCTTTAAAAGGCAATGGCAGATGGATGGGATTTTAACACCTGCCTGACGGTTTATGCTTACCACACCCAAAGTAAATTCTAGTCGATTTTTCAAGAACGATATTTTCTCTTCTACTGCGAAATTAACGCCAAAAATTATTACGTCACGGCACCTTCAGCTCGACTTACTTCAATAAACATGGAACCGTTTGGTGACTGCAGCGGAACGTACAAGAATATTGATATTTACGAGGGCGAGTCAAATGAAAACCTTAAATATTTATACATAATTCTTATCTCACTTTTAAGGTTTGCATTTCGCTCTTCCTCGTAAATATTCAGCTTCTGTAAATAATACAAATATGTGCGTGCACCCCGCCAATGACCAGCACGTTTACTTCGGGCAGTATATGCTCTCAAACATTTGTCTTACGTGTACGAAGTTGGAAACAATTTCTCCCAAATAGACAAAAATGTCCGCAAATACGAACAGTTACACTGAGTTTAATATAGGTTGCAGTGCACCAGGTAGTCGGTAAGATCCGCATACCATCTGAATAAGACAAATGTCACCAACCTTAAATACAAACACTGATGAAACCTCTGAGTTCGTCCATAGGTTAATTGGAATTATGAGTGGGTTAGTGTTCATTTCATTTAATAGGAGAAAGGAGAAGACGTATAAAACCCGATTCTTTGTTGATAACTTAAGACGGATTAATTTTACTTAAGGTGGTTTATCCCCGTGTATTTAGAGTTTCACAATTCTTTGCATAAATTAAATCAGTCCCATTACAGGCCCGAGGTACCCAGAGGGTTCCAGGAAGTTAAGGTTCCCAGATTACGTGACAATGGCCCAGAATGGTGGTAAGGTTGTCAGCCTTAAACACCGGTCGTTTTTACCCCTAGAAATACTCCTGGTATTCATTTCTCTTAGAGGCTGAGTAGACCCCAGGGCCATAGTGCGATCGGAAGGATTATGTCAATGAAAAATTACAATGACACCATCTGGAACCGAACCAGTGACCTTCCGAATTGTAGTGCAGCACCTTAACCACTGTGCACTTGCATGAAGTACATCAAAATGAAGGATACGAGAACTCTGGTATTTTCAAATCATTACGATAAACTATTTAGTGTGAATATGGCCGTATAAAAAATGATCTTACATTATATACACAATCATTCGGATTTTGACATCACACCACTGGCTACAAACACTGGACGTGAAGAGAAAAGTGTTTAAGTCATACTTAAGCTTTTTACTTAAACATACCGCAGCTGAATACTCATGCTTTATTCACATTATGAGAACTATACGGGGAACTGACATCGGTTCTGCTGTGACAGGGCAAACATGATAATATTCAAACTCTGAAACTAATTCTACTTAATGGTCTTAGGTGTGTGAATTACAGTCTATGTCATATGAAGCTGTCTAAAGAGATGGGTGGTAAGACAACCAAGGCAGGCAGAACTCTCATGCGACAAGAGCCGTATTTCACAGGCTGGTGCCTTACCTCCAGTGGCGATGCAGGTAATATTGACGTTGGAACCTTCATTATACGGTCCCAGTATATAGTGCGGAATGATGGTGCCTTTGTCGTCCAGGATTAAGAGTTTCTCGGGTGGAACTGAAACAAATAATGAGTATAGAGTGATAAAAATATCTGATCACTTGGCAGTTCTGATACTTAAGAATTAATTTTGAAAAAAAAAACATTCATCATACCACATTTTAGTTTACTGCAACACACGCAAGAATATCAGCTTGTATGTGAAAAACAGCCGATCCCAGTGGTCGCGCGGTGTAAGGCGTGGATCTGTGGCCACTTGTTTGCTGGGATTGCGGGTTCGAATCTTGCCGGGGGCAAGGATGTCTATCTTGACAGCGTTGTGTTTTGTCAGGTAGAGCTCTCTGCGACGGGTTGATCACTCGTCCAGAGAAATCCTACCGACTTTGCTGCGTCGTTGTGTGTGATCAATAAACCTTTATAATGAGGAGGGCATGCCCCGCGTTCGGTAGTGGAGCCACATTAAAAAAAAACATAAACAACGTAATTATATAGGATAAAAGATTAACGGCAAAATATTGCAACTACAAGTCAGTACGCGCCAAGGCATTCCTGTGGAATACTAGCTGAAGCTCTCGCGAATTCCCCAGTAGATTGTTGTAGTTATCGTCATGTGTCTACCGGGTGGCTTCCTATAAAACAGTCCCAGGTATCAACTGGATAGGAGGTTAAAGGGTCTCAGATTCGGCGTGTAAGCTATGACTAATAAATCTCAGATTTTCGTGGCAATTAACCCATATCCTGCTAGCGTGGAAAATATGGTGAGCTCCTAATAATGCCAGCAAATGGCAGATTGGATTTAATTCGGCGTTTAAAGGGTTAAACCAATAATCCCTGATTGCCCATCTCTTACGATATTCACCATATTAACTCAGCAGCTTACTGGGGCAGAAGTACGCATCAGAAGTAGGCAATAAAGAATGGGGCCGATGTCGCTATTAGACTCAACATATCGCGTCACACTTAAATCAAATAGAGTGACGACTGAGGTTCTTAACGCGGAGAATACGAATTATGTCGTGTTATCGGACGTGACGTACAACATTGCCAGAAATCACAAAATACTTTACTTTATCTGCAATTTGACAAGCCACAACGAAAGAACATTCCGCACTGACTCTCGTGTACTAAGCTGCAAGACTGTTGGCCTACTGAAATCCTGACAAGGAGACGTAGACTACAGTTTGATAGCAACATGTGGGTCTGAACCTGTTAGGGGATGTAAGCGTAGTCAGTCACAACCGCGGTTTATCTTGTCTACAGACTTAGTGCTAGTGGTAGCTTGTTTTCCGTTAATCCTACCAACAGTGTTATAATCGTGCGTAATAAGAACTGTACATACACGCGTACGGTGGATTCGGACGCGGCTATACCCGTAGAGGACAGAATCACAATGTAAAAAGACAGGTAATAAAACCTCCGAAGCAGCGGAACCGTTCAGATATTTCGAAATAACCTTAGCGACATGAAGTTCCATTCATTAAGAAATTAAGAGCAAACTGAAGTCAGGGAATTCTTGCTATCATTCGGTACAGAATCTTTTGTCTTCCATTTTTCTAATCTAAAATACAGGGCGTTTCATAATGTACTCCGGGATTACAAACGTTTATTATAGGAAAACCGTAGGACACGTGTTTACAAAACCTGTACAGATAGAAGGAACAAATAAAATTTTTTTTCCCCCCAGTAAGTTGTTTCTCAACGTAGTTCACATTTCTGCCGCTGAGCGATGCGAGTGTATGTAGCGAGAAAATGGCCTCTCCGGGGAAGAAGTCGTTTTGTGTGTTGGAATATCACACAGTAAGTCTGTGGTTACTGTGCAACGTGCATATCGTGCAAAGTATTCGTCCCCACCATTGCCACGTGACCTCGCATACCTAAAGGCACGGATCATTGCAGCATTGAAGAATATCGAAGCACCCATGTTGACGCATGTGTGGTAAGACCTTGAATGTCGTATAGATGTGTTCCGTGTCACCCGTGGTGCACACATCGAACATATCTAGTTGTAAAAAAAAATCAGTTTTCCTGTGGCTGTGAACAATTCCATTAAGGTAGGTCATTTGGTTTTCTGGTTATAAATGTTTGTAATCGCGGAGAACATTGTGAAACGCCCCGTATAAAGATCAAGATATACACAACTGCAATTTTGACTTCTGTTTCGTATGGGTGTGAAAATTGGTCGCTCACATTGAGGGAGGAAGGTAGGCACAGGCTGTCCAAGAACAGGGTGCTTAGTGAAGATATTTGGGCCTAAGAGGGACGAGGTAACAAGGTAGTGTAGAAGATTACGCAACAAGGAGCTGTATGATCTGTTATCGTCTTCTAATATTATTCGGGTGATCAGATCAAGAAGAATGATGGGCGGAGCATGTAGCACCTGGGGGGTACAGGAGAAGTGCATACAGGGATTTGGTGTGGAGATCCGGGGGAGGGAGACCACTGGAAGACCTAGGCATAGAAGGGGGGATAATATTAAAATGGATATTCCACAAGTGGGTTGTGGAGACATGCACTGGATTGCTCTGGATCAGAACAGGGACAGGTAACAGATTTTGTGAATGCGATAATGAACCTTTGGGTTTCATACAGTACGGGGAATTTCGTGACTACGTGAGAACCTTTTAGCTTCTCAGGAAGGACTACGCTACACCCGAAATAGCGAAGAGAATTAAAATATGCGATAACACAAATGTGCATCACATGTGAAGTGATAAACTGATCATATCTCCGACTTAAACAAATATGTAAACCGTGTTACAATTCTTTTGTAAAATTTTCTAACAAGTAACTTGAAGAAAATTCGTTCAACATTTGAATACGCGTAAAAAAAAAGCAAAGACGGAAGGATGGACTGACAGATTTTACTAGGTACAGCGTAGGAATACGAACGCATCTAGCTCACAATAATAAATTACATAAATACGGATAAATACCGATAAAGATATATCTTCTTGAAGGCATCTGAAGCCTCAAGGGTGGAACAGTGAAATTAATTACCTGAATTGCGTCTAGTCGCAAACCGCATTACGATACATTAATTTCCAGTACGGTGTACTATATTCTAGGGAATTGTACAAAGGCATGGGGCGGACGTACGACTATACAACTCCACATGAACATTTATCGCAGCCATGAGGCGAAAAGAAATAAACAGACTATGGGCGAATTCATAATGTCAAGTGGCTGCATATACTGATTTTATTTCTCAAGCCCTAATTGAAATTTGCTTATTATACACGTTATGAAGAAGCAATAAACCAACATACGTGATATAAATTACAATTAACTGTTTGGTAGGTACATGGCGGTTACCATACATACCATCTGCTATAATATTAACACATCTTGCACACAGAACATAATTATCCGTTCCGTGTAAATATTGACTTATGTAATAGTATAAACAACCAACTAGATGCAACAATAGCAATTTATTAGTAACTTCAATCAGCTCAACATGTTTCGTGCGATAATTTCGCCCATCTTCAGGGGCTTTAGACTGTGTTTACAGCTTCTGGTATAATGCACCGAAGCTGTAAACACAGTCTAAAGCCCTTGAAGATGGGCGAAATTATCGCACGAAACATGTTGAGCTGATTGAATTTACTAATAAGTTGCTACTGTTGCATCTAGTTGGTTGTTTATACTATTGTATCTCACACAAACATCAAACTGAGTTATGTAATTTTGATGTCCCTAAGCAGCTGCAACCGACTGGTGTTTGCTAAGTCCAGTGTGTATATACAGTCTACATTACATAATAACTCAATTTCCAGTTTTCTTAACAGACCTGGTTGTTTGGATGTAAGGTCTGCCGTCTTACAATGCCTCAAATACATCAGAGGGTCAACTCCGGAAAATCACTAATTTTCATTTAATTATTATCATTTTGGAATAAGCTTCGAACACTTAAAAAGAATATCAGTGGTTTTGTGTTCTACATTATGGGGTACACCATTTCTCATCTCTTTATTAAAAAACAGGTACATTATTTAATTAATACACTAACAAATGCACATATATTCATTTAATAATCTAAAATTCACATTAAAACACTTAAAACGCTCCTACATGTTTCGATCATACGATCTTCCTCAGAGAGCATACTTTGTTCCTTGCTAAAGTTATAGTTTAAAAACACTCAGTGATTTACATCGTTACGTTGAGTTGGTGCTGTGGCAGCATGTCTTGTGTGAGTCGTATACTGTTCAGAACAGTATACGACTCACACAATACACAAGGTAAGCACAAATCACTTTCCATCCTATATAGCCTAATTATTTGTGCAATAATTAATTCTTACATTACTGCCTTGACGGTCTATTAAATAAATATATTTGTTTTCAGACATGCTGCCACAGCACCAACTCAACGTAACGATGTGAATCACTGAGTGTTTTTAAACTGTAACTTTAGCAAGGACAGTGTATGCTCTCTGAGGATGATCGTATGATCGAAACATGTAGGAGCGTTTTAAGTGTTTTAATGTGAATTTTAGATCATTAAATGAATATATGTGCATTTGTTGGTGTATTAATTAAATACAGTACAGAATGCACGGCGCAACGATAAAAAACAGGTACAATTTTGAAAAAAAAAGGGTAAATATTGCAAAACCTTGCTGAAAATATTTGCTGAATTGATGGAATGAAGAAAATGTTCAAGTAAAGAAAGACCGAATTGTGGTTCACGCAGGAACCTTAGATTACAAAACACGACTAGTAATTGCAGGACTGTGTGAGGAGAAGTGCCACTTATTTTTACAGTAGTAAAACAGAGTTCATGCATCGATATCCAATGCGCAGGCAGCAACACGACGGGTACTATACACATGGCAGGTTTACCATTTAAGGAACTCGGCGTTTTGCCCACAACGTGTGTGCGTACATGTGCATACATGTGCATACATGTTCCGTGCGGTCCTTACAGATCGGCCAATGTAATGCAGTTATAACGAAAAGGGGGACCGGAACCTTCACGTGTAACTCAGATCAGTGTTTCCCCATTCATTTTGGACAGAGTAGCTTTTCGCACCCAAAGAGTTTCTGTGAAAACCCCCCAAAATTACTGCATATAAAGCTAAAAGCAAGGATGTGACATTAACATCCTTGTTAACAGCACAAAATTAAGAATTAAAACCACATTTCATGTCCACAGACGAGGAAGATCATTATCATCATCATCTCCTTCTTCATCGTCATATATCTGTCATGGAGTTGGGCCACTTGTTGACCCGTTACGGTCTCACGTATCCAGAAGTCTCTTCAAAGGTCTACCATGATTCCTTCTGCCAGTTGGGGAGTAGTATTTCATTACCCTGGGTATTCTATTTCGAGGCATTCTATTTACATGTTGTAGCCAGCTTCTCTTGTATTCCAGTAATTTGTCCAAAATTGGTGTTATTTTTAACTCCTTTGCAATTTGTGTATTTGTTTTGTAATCTGTACAAGGAAGATTATAAATGAAAATTAATCTAAATTATTACAACATAATATACACAATATAATGTTTATATTGCAACAGTCGGGCCGGGTAGCTCAGTCGGTATAGTGACTGGCTATGGGCTGGACGGTTCGGGGATCGAATCACGGTGGGGGCGAGATTTTCCGCACCTGTCCAGACCGGCCCTGGGGCCCACCCAGCCTCCTGTACAATGGATACCGGGTCTTTCCCGGGGATAGAGGCGGTCGGGGCGTGGGGCTGACCCCCCACCCTCATCTAGTTCCGAGGTCTTAGAAAGAGTAGAGCTATACCTCTACTCACCCTAAGGGCCTTCGTGACCTATAAAAAGGGTGAAACGTACCTACCATATTTGAACAGAATTTTCTTGTGAAACCTAGGAGTTCTGCAAAGCACTATTTGGCAAACACTGATGTTGATTAAACCTACTCCTCAAACATTTAATATACTATCTCATAAATCCTTTTAATCTGAGGGAAGAGTTCAGAAAGCAACAGCAAAGAACCAACGAAAGGGCTTAAAATCAGAGCTTTGGATTTAGACATACCGATAAGCTTTTAAAATACTACGGCACATAATTTTCAGCACTGATTATTCGCAGTATTCAAAACATTGTAGAATTAGTTTCAAGTTATAAACCATAGAACTGTTGTGATTTGTCACGATGATATCAGAATTAAAAAAAAAATTGTTGAAAACCGAACAGCATAGGAATAAGTTTCTGGTACGAATAAGGCTGGTGATAAGGCTTTCATAGCTCACCACCCTCGTTACGGAGGTGCAGAGAAGGGATGAAGTATGGTGGTACAGAGAAAATTCAAACGCTAGTAAAGCAAGCTCCAAAGAGCAATTATAGATTAGCTCGACCCTGGACAAATTAATGGGTAGAAATGAGAAATGGACGCAAGGTGTGAAGGTCGACTCACCAATCGTAAATCAGAATTAGTGAGAGATAACTGGCAACAGCGAAGGCCACAGACCCATGAATCTAACAGTGCTGGGATAAAATAGCGATGTTCAGGGTGGAGGTGGGACACGTACAAAGAATTGCAATTGTGTACGTCCTTACACCCACTACATACCACGCAACCGAAGGAATTGTAAAGCAGACATTTAAGTAGAGGACTTAATGCACTACTTCTGATGGTAGCCCTGTCCATTGTGTACCAAGGAGAGGAGACAACGTAGGGTTGGGGGGCGGATAATACACTGATTCCATCTTCCCTACCAATGAACCACAGAACAAACTTTATCATTCTCTACGTAACGAATACACGTAATTGTAGATCGAGTTTAGAGACAGGACGGAATTAAAGTTACTAAAACGGCCCTAATAGGATACTCCAGAGTCAGCAAAGTAATGGAAAATGGGAGATGAAGACATCAAATGCGCTTGTTTCGAAGCCAAATGAGAAGATTATAAAGAGATTACTGCTTTGGGCTGCTGCATTGAAAATAGTAACTTTGTTGCAATGATGCACCAGTGACTCGTATTTCGCATGTAAGTGGCTCAGACCTTGAACATTTGTGTATCGAGACTCGCCGGCCTTTCAAATACGCAACAAAAACAAGAATACAAAGTTCTCAATGTATAAATTAATTCAGTCGGCACATCAAGTATATTTCTTTCAGTCCGGCCTATTCTGCTTACTCATTGTAGGTGTAGAGGAGCTACTGGAGCACTTTGACACACTCGATGACACACACACACACACACATATATACACAGACACACACACATATACACACAGACACACATACAAACACACATACATACAAACACATACACACACACACACACACACATAAACACAGAGACACACACACACCACACACACACACACACACACATACACACACCACACACACATACATACACACACACACACACAAACACACGCAGAGACACACACATACACACACACACACAGACACACACACATAAGTACATACATACATACATACACACACACACACACACACAGACACACACACACATTTTTTTTATTACACAGCATGCCCCATTACACAGTAATATTACATGCTTTACATAACCTATGATTTAATTAACAGTCATTTCAAGTCTGAAACAAACACACACCATCCACACACACATACACACACACATATACACACACACACACAGACACACACACACACACGCAGACACAAATACACAGACACACACAGAGACACACACACACACACACATAAGTACATACATACATATACACTGACAGCAAAATAACTTTGGCTCTATTGCAAAACAAATTTAAAAGGAACCGTTTGATAGAACTTATTAGAAACAGACTTATTACATTGGGACATTTAAAGTGGATTGTTCATTTC
>Ga0131853_10019212_pt1 | contig 12438 bp, 8 predicted proteins | sample TergutLab28metaG_FD_92764 | JGI IMG/M metagenome (GOLD analysis project Ga0131853, IMG submission 92764) | Labiotermes labralis P1 segment gut microbial communities from Petit-Saut dam, French Guiana - Lab288 P1 (version 2) (version 2) | ecosystem: Host-associated > Arthropoda: Insects >...
CTCACCCAATATTGTGCGGGTGATAAAATCGAGAAGAATGAGATGGGCTGGGCATGTGGCGCGTATGGGTGAGGAGAGGGGGGTGTATAGGGTCTTGGTGTGGAAACCGGAGGGAAGGAGACCACTGGGGAGACCTAGACGTAGATGGGTGGATAATATTAGGATGGATCCCCAGGAGGTGGGGTGTGGGTATATGGACTGGATTGGGCTGGCCCAGGATAGAGGCAGGTGGCGGACGCTTGTGAGTGCGGTAACGAACCTTCGGTTCCGTGAAATGCGGGTAATTTCTTGACTAGCTACAAACCAGTTAACTTCTCAAGAAGGACTCTGCACGATGGAGTAGGTAAGTAAGTAAACTTATTTGTGTACGCCACTACACGCAGTCAAAACTGCGCAACACAATAAAGTACAAGGGACAGTGCTTATTTATTTTTCTGTCTTGTAACGGAAGTTGGCATTTCTTTAATTTATCGACATTAGAGTTTATCAAGATACGTTCAAAACTGATATTTTAATTTTTTCTAATGTTTTTCATCCCAAAGTGTTTAGCACGTATATAAATATACAATGATGTGTCAGTCAAACACAACGAAACTTTATTATGTTTATTATTGTACTAGGGCAACATGTTTCGATTCTTACAGAATCATCTTCAGGCCAGTAAGGATCTATTTTCTTAGAAGGGCCTGAAGTGATTGTATTAGGATCGAAACATGTTGCCCTAGTACAATAATAAACATAATAAAGTTTAGTTGTGTTTGACTGATACTTCATTGTATATTTAAATCTGATATTTTAAAATTATGCATTTGAATGTGGTCATATATAATCTTTTCTTGTGTCATACAAACCTGTTAATAATTGAAGACACAGGGTTGTGTGAGAATATCTATTAGTGACTGTTCGAAATACACACAAGATGTTCATTCAACAACAACAACAACAATTCTTAGGTATTAGTTGGAAAAAAAAACCTATATTTTCAAAACTGGTGCTCATTATCAGCTGTGTTTTTTCCGAATAAAATTCTACCAAAGTTTAAGAAACTTTAATTACTAATTACTGCCGCTATCAGCATCTGCATACAGTATGCTCTACAATACAATTAAAATCATAAAAGAACGGACAATGACATGAGATATGCAGTGCATATGGGAGATGAATATAAAGCTCGGGTCGGAAGGCCTGACGGAACAGACCAATTCGAAAATATGGGAATAAATGAGGATAATATTAAAATGGATCCCGGATACGTAAAGTAGGAGGGCATGGAATCGACTTATCTGGCTGAGGATGTGGACCAAAGGAAGACTTGCTATCACGGCAATGAACACTAGTTCCATAGAAGAAACAGTACTTCTCGCCTAGTTGAGCGGCCATTAGTTTCGCATAAACTGTAATCCACGTGAAATAATGTGGAATGCCATCCTGATCCAACAAGGTCATTTTATTGATATATTCTTAGCTCAACATTTTTCGGGTACATACGCCCATCATCAAGAGCATTAGATGGTGCCATGCGGCACCATCCGCACCGCAAGCATGAACTACGCAGCGGCTCTCAAGGCCACCACCCATCCAAAAACTCGGTGCAGAAAACCATACGCTGCAACTCAACATATAATGCTCCTGATGATGGGCGTATGTGCCCGAGATATGTCGAGCTAAGAATACATAAAAAAATTACCTTGTTGCATCAAGTTGGCATTCCATTTTATTTCATGAGGAAGATGCACGGTCAAACAACCCTAATGTAATCCACGTATTTAGCTAATTAGGTAGTTGCACAGACAGTACCATATATTATATTTCTGATTGCTAAGATTACTGATCTGGCTTGGGAATTCTGAGTGATGTGGTATAACTGAAGCCTAAAAAAGGCGCATGTGGACAACATCAATGTCGAAACCCGAAACTATATTTATGAACACAGTCATTACGTCACAGTAGTCTAAATTCTCTGCTTCTTCAACATTATGAACAACTGAAGATTTCTTTAGAAATAAATAATATATTTTTATTGTTAGAATCACACAACACATGAAAACACCCTCCATGTAAAACTAGAATTTTTTTTACTGTTAAAGCGCTTGACATATGCAGTAACCAGTCTGTCTTAAGGATCTGTAAGTTCGAATAAAATGAAATAAAGCAAAATAAAAGCCCTTTCAATCACGACCCTGAGGGTATGTGGTTTTCTATAATGCATTTTTTTTATTTAAAGGACGATTCTCGGCAGAAAGTTCGTTGCATAAAAGAAGGAATTATCATCAACACACAACGCTTTTTTGTGCTCCGGAGTAAAGTCTACATTTCAAATCAAAATAAAATCTTTCATAAAACTCGTTGTCTCATTGAAAACTTCAGTTATTTATATTGGAATAGCTAAGAGGGCAGAATGTTGCTTTCTATTTACAATCAATTTTTATGTCCTTGACTACCTTCTTACAGATGCAAGATTGTTCCACTGGGAGCTTAAAAACGTCACAAGAAGTCCGCCGGCTAAATGTCAGTAACCTGCACCACTCTCAAGGAACAACAGAAAAGGCACTTTTTACGCCCGCCAACATAACGGAAATTTTGTATGCATAGGTGATGCACACAGAGCGGTACTTTTTAATGGCTGTCTGAGAATATGTCTGAATTTTAATTATCTTGTTATTTAATCTTTTGAAAGGAAGCGCGAGGAGTGAAGCGTATGTAAATTGCTTATACGATATTAAATTTGATCATAAATCATACCTTCCCGACAAGCGAGCAAATGAGTCCTATGAATAAAAACATGGTGTTTGAGTACACGATAGTACGACTGTTTGCATTTTTATTCTACCTGCTTGTGTACAAGGTTATAACCTGCTATTTCAACTTCGTTACTCAAATCACTGGAATTTGTGGACACTGCGGAATATTAAAAATTTTCAAAGATTTCCAAGTAGCTAAATTTAATACATTATAGGAATATAATATTGTACACGGCCCATTGTACAAAGAATTTTCGATATGAGGAACGTTTATTAATTTGGCCCAAATCCATCTTTAGGTGGTTGTCTTTTTACGTACAAAGAAGTCAGAACGATATTTTCTTTAATTCGTGCCGATGGTTAGGCGTCCATTATTCAAAACTCCCCGAGCTCGATCCCAGCCGTCGTCATTAATATCAAAATAATCAAACATTAATAATAACACTCTTCTCAATATACTACGAATGATCTGAACGCGGAATAGAGATAACTTTAGGAAGGTCGTGCGTATCGCACAAACCTCAATATTAGAGCAATTAGATCAGCAACAGGGTATAAGCCATTCCAGTCTTGTTTTGTCTTCAGGGGCGTTGGTCTCTCCACGTTTCCTCTTGTCGACCTATGTTTCTTCTGCCGAACTTGGTAACGTGTGCAATGCTTATTCTTAATAATGCAGTTTACTTGCATCTGCAATCAACAAACTTACACTGACGTTGTGTTATTTCGTTTGTTTCGTGGTCGTCTATATCCTGCAAATGACCTCTTCGATGTTTAAATTCTTCTTTCACGCCGTTTTAGTAAACTCAAATTCCCCCACCCGTACAGGAGCGTTGGTAAGGACATTGTCATATAATTTAAACAGTGATTCCTTATTAACCCGTGTTAAATGTGCGTCGAGGTTTTCACATGCGTATTGAAACTTTGATAGCTTATGGTGTATACGTTATTTCCATAAGACACACTATCTCGCGCGCAGTTACTTTATTTTAGATTTTCGCTCCTTGTAATGGCCATCGATTCTATTGTAACAGTGAAAATGTTAAAATCGCGTTCCTTATAAAGTATATTTAATATATTATAAATTATATTTAGTATATAATACATAGCACATATAGAACAGATTTATTCGGAATTCATTCACAAAATTATTATGTCATTGATTGGAGAAGATCAGTTGGACTGATCGTGTGAGAAATGACGGATTACAAAGAGTCAAGGAGACGAATATCGTACAAACAATAAAAGGAAGGAAGGCTATCTCGATAGGAAGGGAAGATGAGGAAGAAGACATAAGCTACCAGATGGCCTTAATGAAAAGACAGAATACTGGAAATTGAAAGAGTAAGCACTAGATTTTGCTTCGTGGAGACCTCGCTTTGGAAGAGGCTATGGACCTTTCGCAAGACAAACAACAGAATGAATGTGGGCGTCCAAGTGTACACTTGCCCGATTCTCTTATTCATTTCTAACACGTTTTGTATTTCAAACTCTTCACTATCCGCTGCAAACTCCCTGTCTATATGCAAGTCCTGTAACATACTTATCCAGTGTCATTTAAGAACTTTGTCAGTCAATATTTGCCAGAGTCTGTTTCTACTGACTTTATCGAAGGCTTCATCATGATCCAGAAAATACTTTCGTTAACTTAAATTTCCTATTTTTAACAATTACCTGATCAATAATGACATGGAAACCGTAGAGGATCCCAAACCATATTCCGGGCCTTTTCTGGCATACAATCAAGACACAGCAACCATTCTTTTTGCGATTTTATTTGCACATACCTTGAAAACAGGCTTAAGCAGAATCATTCCCCTGTAGTTTTCAGAATTCTATCTTTCTTCTCGTAAACTGCAGCCATTAAACCAATATCACCCCACGTTGGAATACGTCCATATTTCCGGGACATAGAGATGATATTTAAGAAGTTTTTATCGATAACTTCTCGAAAGCGCATTTAAAAATTCCTAAACTCAGAACATCAGTTCCAGGCATTTCCTTGATTTTAAAGATTCTGATTACTTACAGCAATTCCTGCATTTTTATGAGATCTACGTTTTGATTACTGTTAGCTGTCATTTCATTTTCTTGTGTACCTTCACACAGTTGCTAATAGCATTCTAACCACGTCTCACCATTAACGGGAATCTACCGGAGTCGGTCTTTCTCATCTTTGTTTAGCCCCTTTAACACCTTCAATGTCTTCTCCTATCTTCCATGCAAGTCATGCTGTAAATGACTGATGTATTGTGCCCACCTCCTGATGTTCCCAACTCGTGTCTTGTAAAAGCACTTACTATTGCTCATTTTGCTCTATTCGCAGCCGTATTTTATTGAAATATTTCATATACGTTAGTTTTGTTTCACTAACTATGAAGGCTATATCGTCAATGCATATTTTCGGTCGTCCCTAATTGTTTCCTTACCGGCTTTTGAGTAGAGATTCAAGCGTCGCCTTCGACGCATTATGCATTATTTCTTCCCATTTTTCGTCTATATTACGTCAACTTAGTCGCTAAAGTATCTAAGTGCCAGATCTTGTTTCACACAGGCCTAAATATTTTGCACCATCTTCTTTAAATATTTCTTTACATTTACATAAATGTTAAAACGTGTACATACAGAACCGATTATTGCCACTACGTTCACAAAATCACAGCAGTAATACCGAACGCAATTCCGTTAGTTTCGATCAGACGTTACGAATGATGAATGCAGATTTGTCTCTGGAACACTGAGCTGTCACGTGATACAGTAATGACTAAGTGCTTGGAGAAGTGTTGCAGGGTTTCAAAAAATTAATGCTGCTTAGCTTAACCGTTTGGCGCCGGAATTATTATTTTTTTTTTTAATTTTAGCACACCTGTATATAAAATGTGAATAATACAGGAACCAAATATGTTAGAATTATGAAACAAACTGCATTATTAAGAGAAAAGAACGGAGAGTATATACCACGTTTAAAATATTCAGTACCTATATTTGTTGAATAAATATATAAAATGCAACGTTTATAGGTTAGCGGTGCGGTACGACCCTCATAGTGGTCGTTAGGCGTAAAAGGGTTAAGTAACATTCCGGCAGCAGAAACGGAAGGTTCAGCAGCGCTAATGTCACAGACCCCTAATTACATTTCTTCATTTCCAATTCAAGCTAAGCTAAGCAAATAAAATAATAAATTAAAAAAATAAAAGCCTTACATATAAATGTTTAAAGGTGACGTGGGTCCTGTACTTTTTACACTATAGGATATATATTTTGTACGCCGCTGTAACACTATAAAATCAGCGACTATACGAAGAGTCCCCTTGCACTTTTGTTGTATCTTCCTTGATATGTTCTTATATTCACATGCGGCTTAAGTACAGACCTTAACACGACTGTATAAATGTGAAGGCAAGTTCATTGAATAAATAAACTTGTGTTGTGTTCGAATGGACAAAGTTAGTTTGTTCACTTCAAGTACTACTCGCTTTTTGTAATTTACTATACGGCCCCATTAGTACCTCAGAGTCGAGGTTTGTGTAAGACGAATAACAAGTACACATACTCTTTATGTTTTATTGTTGTAAAGCCCACTGAAAATTCACCGGGCGGTTTCATTTCAGCGTTTTGCCCGAAGTCTCATGTGAAGGAACAGTGCGCGCTCTTGTAAAGACAGCATGTGTGAAAACTATGCAGGGGGTCTGCTTATCGAACGATGCGTCGAGGCAGTTACACGTGTAACGCCATCTGTCCAACTCCAATCACAACTACGTGTTCTGTGAGCACAATCATACAACAAACTGGCTGCGTGTGTGTGTGTGCGCGTGTGTGTGTGTGTGTGTGTGTGTGTGTGTAATTTTAAGACTCCTCGTTGCTAATAACTAGCAGTACACTAAACACTGCACCTTCTCACTAAACAAAGGATACCATAACGAACAGTGACAGAGAAGTATACTGTAGCCGGACGCCACGAGACACATACCAGACAATCGGTCACGGTGCACAGCGACAAAGAAAGCAGGCCAACAAATTCGGCCTGAACTATGCTTGAGGTGTCACGTGATCCGTTGTTTCCAGTTTTATGGAATGACATGAACTCAAAACAATCCATAAGCACTTCGTCCCACAACCACCCTCCTAAAAAGTTATTTCAATACTCTAAATTGTGGGCAAAATGTAAAATGACCTTGCAGTGTCTGAAATAGCTGTTTCATTTGACCCTTGGCGGAAGGTTTCAAGCGGAGCTGATCGCCTGCATCTCCGTCTTATTGCGGCCACTGCGTGCAGAAACCGGCTAGAACAAGGGAGCGCCTTGTGGTGTAAATTAAGCCTTCTCTCAATTCATAAACAACTTTGAAAAGCGTAGAGCATTTTACGAACCAACAAAACACCGAATTGAATGTCACAGCCCATTAACACCCCCGCATCAATCGAAAAAGTGACCAAATAAGATATGGTGGCTCAGTGAGTAGAGACTGGCCGCAGGATAGATTAGATTTCTGGCAAAGAAGTCTGAAAAGTGCTGTTATCCCCTAAGCCTTATATTGAGTCGTGGGGCGCACTGCAGAGAACACGCGGAAGACATCGTGTGCGCTAAATGGTATGGCCAGTTCAATACACTTCAAGAGTTACATCACAGAAACTGTGGAATTTTGAGCGCCAATCAGCACAACTTATTACCAGTCATTATAATAATGCTAATAAATATCGGCGTGACTCCGTGATCGTGACATCTTTATATTCGTGGTTATTATTATTATTATTATCATCATCATCACCAATATTATTACCACTACCACCTCCATTAGCAATATTATACCATTGTTAGGGGTATTAGGTAAAGCTTATGTTCAAGCGTCGAAGATACGAATGTACGAGGCTGTACCTCCATTCTCCACAGGTCTTCATAAAGAGTTACTTAACCTCTTGAAGAAAAATGGTTATTGCGCATACCGCCATGATTAACAACATACACTCCGAATTTTGTCCACAAAGTGCCTTTAGGTGTTCCATGTTATTCTTACGATAAGCACATCATTAACTGGTCTTTCTAATGGAAGCAAATTTTGTTTACTGCGCTGTAGGAACTGAATCTCTATGTACAAAACTATTTTAGTCGTCAAAGGGGTCATCAAGCATAGAAACAACTTCATAATTTTATCACTCTGATTGGTGTGAAGAGTGTTTTCCTTAGTTTTATCATTTCAAGACAGTAGTATATTGTTGCCACTTGCTCGGCAGGTGCTAGAGTTCATTTTATACACACAGTAAGAGAAGTACAGTGTCAGGACCTGAAATTCTTGCAGCCCCTCGCGATATGCATGCAAAACAGACTCGCAAAATGCGGTCTTAAACGATCGCCTTCAGCTTTACCTTTTACGGCGAACAAAAAACTTTTACTACTAGGAAAATTAATTACAGCCTGGAGATTAGTTTTTGTTCCCTCCACTATTATTACTGCATACTACTGTACAGGCTGAACTGCTGTATACTCTGTAAGGTTTAATAAGGACTGCAAATACTCAATAGAATTCGAGCAGATCTGGGACTGGAACTTCTCAACCCGCATTCGTCGGTTGTGTGCGGGGAAGAAAGGTCTGCCTAAAATGCATTTTATAAGCTGGACAAAAAGTCGAATGATTGAGATAAAAAGAGACAAGAGAATAAATCAAATGTATTGCAGTACATACACAGAGGTTTAATTTAAGGTTGTTAATCCTTCAGAACATTACAAGATGGTTAGTTGTGTAAAGTTAAGTGCTACAACTTGATGAAAATCGCTCGAACCATAACGTAACATTTCTGAGTTTTAGTGAGTGTGAACTATTTAGAAATTGCTGGTCTTTGAGAGGAAAATTTTAAGAATAATATTTGGACCTACGAAAGAAAATCAAATATGGAGGATTAAAACTAACGAAGAATTAGATAAACTGATAAAACATACAAATGTAGTCAATTATATTAAAGCTCAAAGACTAAGCTGGTTTGGTCAGGTACAGAGAATGCCAGATACCAGAACAGTCAAGAAGATATTTAAATGGAATCCTCTAACCAAAAGATCACAAGGAACACCCAAGTACCGATGGGAGAATAACAGGACATTTGCCAAATGAAGGTTAAAAAATGGATAACCTGCGTCCAGGGTCGAGGGAAATGGAAAGATATCGTTGAGAAGGCCATACATTTCAACTATTGAAGGAAGTTCAGTGCCCGAAGAAGAAGAATAAGTGTGAACTATTTTCTATCTTTAACAACGTAAAATTACCCCTTATATGCCCTGGATGTGGTTGCTTTCTTTGTTGCTAACACAGTACATAAAAGAGAGAATTTTAAATGAATGAAAATCTAATTAAGAAATGGGAGTTTACTAACTTACACCTTACTCTAAATGAGTTTTAGAATCGAATGCAAAAATCCTATCTCCATACTCGCACATGGGTTTAACAGCTGTAGGTACAGTACACAATGGGAAGAGAAAGAGATAGCTTTCTTAATAACTCACTTTTTGGTGTTCTTTACTACTGGGGTAGAAACCTTGCCATTGGCAAAATCCTCATCAAACAGCCACAAAAATCCCGCCAAATATCACTAACATTTCCAAATATAACCCAGCACACATCAGGGAAAGGAATAACGCGCGAAAGAGCTGTTAAGTTCTGGATTTTTAGCATTCAACTCAAAAGCGAATGGGCTACATATACACATCCAAATCTCCAATCAAAATCGAAGGAGAAACGCATAGAGTATTCAAATAAAATAATTTTATACGTCCGATTCAAGCCCCAGTTGTTCAATATCCAAACGGTTTACACGAGGGGGGTTAAATTTCCTTGCACTAATCAAGCTAGTTATAGGGTGGCGACAACAGATGAGAAAAAAGACTTCGAGGACACGCTGCAGGTTTTTTTCACCAAACATCCTGCAGACGAACCAAAATTTCAATGTTTTTCTGACCATGCATCTCAGTATAATCTTAGTAATAAACCAACTTAATGCACAAATGTAGAGGAATATAATAAACTTATTATAAAACAAGAATTTGTGCATTAAGTTGGTTAATTACTAAAAACCAAAATTTGTTTGAAACATTATCACCAACCGAGCGATATACTGGATATCTCCTACATGTATAAAACTATGCTTCTACCTTTCTAGAAATAGAATGCTGTATGAAGAACATGTATCCCCGAAGGAGAATATAACAATCAAAATTGAATCCTAAAGGCATTCCACAAGAAAGTCGTTAAAATAATTTAAAACGTTGACAACACAGCCCTCAATCTCCCTTTTTTTTTCCAGAATTAGTGGGAATCAGCAAAAATTCTAGTGCTCCATACACCCAATAAGAAAAAAAAATGCTAACAGCTACCGGCCAGTCAGCTTAATAAGCACTATCAGCCATAGGTGTGTGAAAAGGGATTTAGAAACAACAGAAGCCTGAAGCAATTTCTTCACCAGAACTTGTTACCCACAGCCAAACAGCACGGGTTTGAGAACCAGCACTTAACTACTCTACTAACGAAAAGCGTCGGAAACGTTAATTAATGGACGCAGCCGTAACAAAGCAACGGGAACGCTGCCTCTAGACAAACTGCAGGCCCCCGACGAGGTTCTGTGTACGGGAATAATCAGAAAGTTACACGGTAACGACATTTCTATTCCAGTTCACGGGGATTTACTGCAGCCAACCCCGAAACTCGAAATTACTCTCCATTAGCCAGGAACGCCTCACGTAGTCTCAAGACAAATCTGGGCGGAAGACCCAAAAAGGGGCGAGTAATTCTAGGTGCGCTAGGTCTGGTATTCTGTAATGTGTAAATGAACGCTATCCCCTGCAATTACAGATCGAATACAAAGTTTTAGAAATATGTCAATAATAGGCCCAACTCAGCTCCAAGCTCCAAAGAGAAAACAGTTCTGGATAAATTACGGTAAATTATATAGGGCCACGAGATGTGGGCTATTGCGTGGCGAAACAAGTAACACTCTGAAAAATGGGTAGATATCATATACTCAAAACACAATATCACTGGCCACCATGCAGGATAAAATGCCTTTGAATCACAATGAATAAAAAGTCGCACTTCGAATCACACATACAACATGTGATGTAGAAAGCGAACAGAAGATTAAACAGGTCATACCCAGCCATAAATTTACGCCCTTTCTTAACGCGAATTTCACTGCTACGAGCATGGTACCCTAGAACAGACCACGAAGGCCCAGACGGGAAGTATATATATATATAACTCTACTCTTTTTTCAACTCGGCGCTAAGATGGAGGTGGGGTCAGTCTGGACAGGTGCGGAAAATCTCGCCCGACCGGGACTCGATCCCCGGACCGTCAATATCGTAGCGAGGCGCTATACCAACTGAGCTATCCCGGCCCAGCTGAATATAAGGTAACCTTGTAAATTACAAGACAAAAAAAATCTGGAATCCGGTACCCTACTTGTGGCAGAATTTGTCTTATTTATACTTTACCATATCACACACAACCATCCAGGTAAGCTGCAAAATTTGTGCTAACACAACGGCTTTCTCCTGAAGTTCGAAGTAGATAAAAATAAAACACATTCAAATACGAGTACATGTTAATTGCGACTCGCTACAGCAAGACGTGTGGCACACGCAGCTGGTCACAACAGCAAACATAAAGAGCATTTAGAACGTGACTTTGTCTGTTTGTTTTGCTGCAATTCGCTGAACGACTAACTCGGACCACAAAGGTAAATTTGGCGTTGAGCACGACATGAAGGCATATGGGTGAGTGCAGTTATGGCCCCACTCCTTCTTAATCTCGGCTCCAGAACGAAGTGTTTACCTTCACTCCCCGACTACTTTAGAACCGGGGAAAGCGCCATTGGTTCCCATCCACTGCGAGGATAGCTGGACCGCTGAGACTTTCGACAAGAAGAAACCCCTTGGCCCAGCCGGGAATAATAACTCAGAATAGACAGAGTAAAATGGAGGACAATTAAATGGAAAAATATGGAAGCAAATGGTTGTGGCCTAATATGTAACAACCTAGGACTTTACTGCAGGAACTGAATAAAACCGCGAACATAAGGCGTCCATACCGAGATAAAAATGGGCATCCACTGAATACAATTTACAATCGTTACCTCAAGGGGGGGGGGGGAGACCTTGGTGAGCGATGTTGCGTTATACTGCGATCTGGCTCATGTGACAGCCGAAAGTATGAACTGTCACTAACAGAATGCTGATATGAATTCGTAAAATGGAAATTTTAAATCGTTTTTCACTGGATATTTCTTTTCCTTTTCGACGAGCAGTTTGAGATAAATATGATTGACGTTTGGCAGTGGGACCGCTTCATTTACAATTGTTCTTGAGCTCCTAATTGCATCTGGAAGTCCCATTGTCTATGGCCGTTAGTACAAGAAGGTGCAGTGATGTCTCACAGCTTGTAGTAAAGTTAGTGAAAGGTACTGTCAATCTGCGGATAACCTATAGCCCTTCCTTTCTCTATAGGGGTTCTATTATTGACCATACATTTCGAATTACATAAACAGATAGTTGCCCGCTTTGTAAACTGCACATTCAACATCATCAATTTTGCTCACAGAGTGTACTTAGGCGTTTCGTACAATTTTCGCAACCCCCACCCCCCCCCCCCCTCCCAAATACAATACCTATAGACAGCACTATCTTTGACGACCAAGAGTAAATGAATAAAAATTCAAACCA
>Ga0131853_10019213_pt1 | contig 12438 bp, 11 predicted proteins | sample TergutLab28metaG_FD_92764 | JGI IMG/M metagenome (GOLD analysis project Ga0131853, IMG submission 92764) | Labiotermes labralis P1 segment gut microbial communities from Petit-Saut dam, French Guiana - Lab288 P1 (version 2) (version 2) | ecosystem: Host-associated > Arthropoda: Insects >...
ATCATTATGCCCATCTTCAGGAGACCAAGACGTGTGTTACTGCACGTGGTGTGCTGCGTTGGTTCTGCTGGATGTGGTTGGTAGCGGTTGTGGGGCGCTGCGTTGTGGGGTGCGAGCACTGTGCAGGTTACTGTTGTGGGGCGCTGCGTTGTAGGGTGCGAGCACTGTGCAGGTTACTGTTGTGGGGTGCGAGCACTGTGCAGGTTACTGTTGTGGGGCGCTGAGTTGCACGAGTTGTTATAAACAGTCAGAGTAATCTGCAAGCAACTAACAGCTTGTGGTTGCGTTGTGAAATAATGTTAGCCCTATGTTTAACTAAACAGCAGCAAGTTAAGATGAACGCATGCCTACATCATTTTCTAACCCCGGCACAGGAGGGAGCCAAAACAGCCTGTTGAGATTTGAGTGTTCGACGATCATGAATATTTAGAATAGATTGTTTTGTGTTTTAACACCCTATGTGACTTTATATGTAGTTACCTGTGTTACGGAAGAAAGTACGTACGAGACTGTAGGGCTCGTGTCTGGTTTGTTTGTAACGTACTGAGGCTGTGTCAGAAGTAGAGAATTTGTTAACTTTTGAGTTCATGGCGACAGGTAATCAATCATTGCAGCTAGGTGTGTGAATCAGATGTGCCTAGGCATCTGTATGGAAGAGTGTTTTATGAGCTGAAATGTAAGAACACTTGGAAGGATATAAATATAGCAGTTTATGTCGACCTTTCATGAAATCCGATCAGTTAAATAAAGCTATCCTATTACCGTCCTGGACAGGCCCTTAGGAATCCAGGAGCTTGAGGCCGTCAGAATTTCTGTAAGTTTGGTAAAAGAAGGTGGTAAAGTTGTAAGCCGTATGCACCGACCGCCTTTACTTCCTAGGAGGTATATCTGATACTTATTTCTCTTAGGGGCTGAGTCGACCCCAGGGTCGTAGTGCGGCCGGAATGTTTAAGTCAATAAAAAATCCTCATGTCCCCATCGGGAATCGAACCAGCTACCTTATGGCTTTTAACCAGTGCCTCAACCACGTACACCATCGCGTACCCAGATTAGTGAGACGGATAAGCATAAATTTGTAAGATTTATTGCATTGGAATGTACCTTATCTATTTTTCTGTGATTAAAAATTTAAGTTGTGTAGGCAAATTTCGTACCTATGTTGACGTAAGCAATTAAAACTTGGTACTTTTCACACTAGAATTCCTGAGCACGTAACGTGATAGAATGTAAAAATTCTGGCTTGCTTATTTAAGGTTCAAGAAGTATGGATGGGCGAGGCACGTAGCACGTATGGGAGAGAGAAGAGCTGCATGCAGTGTTTTGGTAGAGAAACCTGAGGGAAAGAGAAAACTTGGAAGACACAGGCCTACATGGGAGGACAGTACCGAAATGGATCTTCAGGAAGTGGGTCTAGCGCATGGATTGGATTGATCTGGCTCAGAATAGGGACGGGTAGCGGGCTTTTGTGAATGCTGTAAAGAATCTTCGGGTTCCATAAAATGCGGGGAATTTCTTGACAAGTTGTGAGCCTGTTAGCTTCTCAAGAAGGACCCTGCTTCATGACGTTTGGAGTCATAAAGAAGCATGGGGAGTGGAGGCCAGTACGTGCGACGTGTATGGCTGACAACGTGGCACTAGGGTAATATCTGTTTCGGACACTTTTTTTCCCTGTGTTTGCACCATTGCTGCATATTCATTCCCGCTCATCGACCATGGACCATCGAAACTGTGCGGTCTGGATGTTGACACCGTCGCCAAATAGACAGACAAAGGAAGTCCTTCAGCCGGTCCCAGTGGCCGCGCGGTCTAAGGCGTAGGTCTGCGGTCGCTCGCCTGCTGAGATCGTGGGTTCGAATTCCACCGGGGGCATGGATGTCTGTCTGTTGTGAGTGTTGTGTGTTGTCAGGTAGAGGTTTCTGCGACGAGCTGATCACTCGTCCAGAGGAGTCCTACCGACTGTGATACGTCGTTGTGTGTGATCTAGAAACCTCAAGAATGAGGAGGAACTCCTTTACATAGAACCTTGGCACTTGTTCAAGACGACACACTTTACACATCCGTCTATGTTATAAAACTGAACGTCATATTCAATATGACATAACTTGAATAACGAAGACCTTTTGTTGTTCACGGACAGGTGATACTGCAGTGTGTTTTCCGAGGACAAGCACCCTTTCCTTACCGCAGTGTGTAGTCAAATAACAATGAAGAGATTTATTTCTCACTGACAAGAGTAAATATTTTTTTTTACTTTCAAACACGTACGAGTGTGTGTGACGTAAAAATATGTAATTGACCTCAAAACCATCAGCTCTGCACATATTATAAAATTTAACAACAGGTACAATTTAGGTAATTTAATTTGTCAGAAGAGATTCTTATTTCCAGAGTGGTAGCTTTGTTTGTGTAACCGGAGACAAAGTAACGGTACGTGATTGACGTTCTGAAGCCTAATTTATAAAACAATTCTTTATTTGTTAACAAGTTATAAAGACAAATCTGTCGGTGTAAAAGTTATAATTTACGAGCTGAATTAAAATTTAATGAACTCATAACAATACTTGTGCACCGACTGCTGTGCTTGAACCACCAGTTCAGTAACTTCGCGATGGAAGACAGAAATGACGGTCTTAGTAGCGTGCTACGTCAGTGGATGTTTCTCTGGTGCTGTTGTGTTTTTTCTTGGAAACTGCAGAACATTTCATATGCTGTGCAAACACTTGTGAAGTGCTCAAGGCTGTCCACATACTTGAGATCTATTTATGGAAGAATTCTCAGAACACAAAGAATGAGGTTTGTAGGCGGCACGCGCTGCAATTTCATATCTTTTTACACAAATAGACAACATAACTATAATTGTAGCTATTGTTTTATTGATGCTTTGTTTGCCAGTTTATATTAAGGTGTTAGAGAACAAGTCGTTGAGGACTATAAAGGGACATGAAAAAGAAAAGTTAAAAAACTATAATAAGTGGGTTCAGTCTGTATTCTTCACCATTATTAGGCACCATTTACTAATACGTACGTCTGTTGCATGCGCCGGCAAGAAATCACTTGCATTAACTCTGCGAGTCCGTAAATGTATTTATTTTCCGGAACCGGCTGTTGAAAATAATTCTTTTTTGCTTGTTATTTAAGGGCTGTCACATTAGCTGATTCTGCACACCTCTAATGATATGGCGATTGATTGGTTAATTGACGTACAAATGAATGATATAGAAGGAAGTGGTCATGCCAAATTTCAGTTACTAACACGAAAACTTTCTTTAGGTAACGGAAAATACAAAAAGCGCCAGGTACGGATAGGTACGAGATTTGAACTCTGAACCTGCTTAACACCAAGTTGGAATTGTATATAACCGACCGCGACGTTCAGTGTGAAGAATGAGAATAAGTGGTAGATGAAGAATAAAGGGATGGATCAGATGGAGGAGAAGAGAAAAGTGGATAGAAGAACAGGGAAGGGAAGTGGAGCAGGAAAAGGCAAGAATGACAAAATTGAAAAGCAGAAGGAAGATAAAATGGGAAAGGAAAGTTGGGAGCGTTGTGCTGTCTTTATTTAATATATGCCTATATGAAGCTAATTTTCAAATTGAAAAGTCATTCATAAAACTTCTTCCATCCGTTCCACTTCCCCACTCCATTGTCTGATTATTTTCTTCAACGTTTGGTGTCAGACACAGCCAATTCCTTTCCTACAAACAAAATGATATGATATGTTTGTTAACTGCAATTGGGTTGACAGCCGGTGGCAGTAGTACAGTACAGTACAGTACAGTACAGTACAGTACAGTACATGTTGACACACAAACAATACATAGAACAACGCAATGAAACAGAATACCTAGTACGGAACATACATAACGATAATAATACATAATATACAAAGCTAAATAGAAACATACACAACATACAACCATACATATATATATATATATATATATATATATATATAGGGTTATTTAAAATGATTGTCGAGGTTTTAACAAATTGTCATACACAATACACTTGAGATAGGAGCATATGTTTCTTTTCATTTAATAGAACAACACTCCAAGATTTTGTTACATACCTTACAGGTGCTCTATACGTGCACCATTTGTGATTCTACAAACACCAACATGATAATCGAGTTCGTTCCAGCTGTTTGTTGTATGTAACAATCTTCAGTTCCGGGATACTTGCGGGAAGAGGAGGAACATAAACCTGAAGCTTGACGTAACCCCATAGGAAGAAATCACATGGGGTTGCATCTGGAGAACGAGGTGTACTGTGTATGACAAGTTGTTAACACCCGACAGTCATTTTGAATAACCCTGTGTATATATATATATAATGATACAAAATAGAACCAAAAGAATATATTTATTATATTTAAAAAAGAACAGCAGTAGATTTAGTAGTGCCTTGAAAATGGAGAAGGGATGTTCTTCCGAGATACACAGTGTCTTATAGCACTGAATACTGAAATATGAATTTTGAGCTCTGTGAAAACCCCAGTTCTCTTACGGCTTAGGACTTTCAGCTTTATGTCTGACATATAATGACGGGGTTTCATTTATGTTGCGTTTGCCAATTGGAAGATGAGCTTCAGATCAAAAGACAGGATATAGCATGACATCTGAACTTGCTGGCTTATGTCTTGTGCGTGCCTGTCTCTCTTCCATGGGAGAAGTTCAATCCCTCTGGAAATCGGATATAGTGACGGGGGACTTCAAGATGTTCTACGGATCTTTCGGGGATGTTTCTGGGTCAAGAGAGAACGTGAAACACCAATTGATTTTGCCGTCGGTGTGCAAGATAAAGACCTCCTAGATTTTAGACTAGACACATTTTGAAAATAAGAATGCTATACTGTTTTGTTCATTGGTGTGATTCATATTTCGATAGCACAGTATACTGACTTGGCAATGGGCTCTGAGGATTCGGGATTTAATTCCATTAAGAGTCATTTTTCTTTTTCATGCCATCGAGAAGGGCTTTGAGTTCCACGTAGGGCACTTTGCCCGGGTTCATGTAGTGGGGATTTTACGCTGACCTCTAAGCTTCATCTAATGCCGAATTAAGAGTCAGTGGAACATTCCCTCCACTCCCCACACGTCTTTATGAAGACTGTGGACATAATACACTCCTTTTCTATAATCGTGGTTCCGTGCATCGTAATTCTAGTTGCAGCCTCTGGTAGAGATCTTACTATCTGGGCAAGCTCCCCAGATAGTATGATCTCTACCAGAGGCTGCAACTACAGTTTTATGTACTCCTGATGATGGGCGCGATGGACGCCCGACACATGTAGAGTAATTTAACAGTACATAAATATCCGCATACTGTTGCATCTCTTTGGATTTCTACAACCTATAATATACACCGTCATGAGACACTCAAACCTCAGTAGTTGCTTATAAATACGAAGGTTTTTAAAAAGACTGACTCAATGGTCTTCGAGTTTCTACACGATAAACAGATAGTACTGAGGAAGGCTGATAGTTATCTATGGCAGCGCTCTTCCTATTTATATTATTTTGTCCATCTGGGTGCTTTCTTCGCGATTTTTTCGGAAGATAGAATTCTGTCTGATCATTTCAGATGAAGTTTCATTATTGTGGATTCTTCCACAGTATCTTGTTCACTTAAGGATCTACCTCTAACTTAACGCATGTTCCAGTTGATCGTCGCCCGTACTGTCATTTTCAATATCCTTCCACTGTCCTTTCAGTATGTCCACTCACCTACATAGTTAGTTCTGCCTCAACGGGTTAATAGCTACACCTGCCATTCTGCCTTAAATTTGATCAGTTTTCGCACTGTATGATCAGGGATTATTTTAATGCATTATGTCGGTCGAGAAAACATGGTGTAAGGTCTAATTGTTTAAATAATTTCGTTGCTTATAAGACAGTGAAGACTAACTGGGTGCAAAAAACGGATTGTTCTTATTGTGCATGTCTGGCGTCTCTTTTAACGCTACCAACATGTGGCTTGATGTAAACATGAATTGCCTTTGCCTGTTGATTTTTCTCCAAATGTAATTGAATTTGACGAAAAAAAAGCTTATGCCATATTTTGTGCAAGAAAACTTACAGAGTTTTTTTTCCCTATCAGTATTTGCTTTTCCGAAACATCTCGTATACTTCTGTCAGTAAATTGAAACAATTTTTTAGAAGTGTACCCTTAAGCCAAATGTCTGGCGTCTAGCCACACCTGCTACCGTCTAGACACTCTAGACACTGAGCCGCTATGAGACAACTATAGGTTCTGAGAGATGGAGATCATGATAAAGCAATAGTGACTCATGACTTACTCTTAAGAGACCAGTCCCTAGAAAACAGCAAATAGTGAGAAGAAGCCTACTGTACCTCTAGGTCTCAGTCATTTACAAGCGGTGCATTTCTCTCTATCAATAAATGGATCAACAACATGCGAAACGACAAATGTAAACACGCACATAAATGAATTCAACTTCGACTCTATGCGTATGCATAAAAATAAAATAATTACTTTCATAATAAAAATTTTCGATGCAAATAAAAGGCGGTTTGTCAACACTCCTACATTTTAAGTTGTATTTGATGATCATCAGGGAGGTCTTCTTCAATTAGAATGGAAATTGCAAGATTTTCTTTATTATTAGTTTCTACGTAGCTTGGCATATTAGGGTCTGATTCTCTTAACAGTGCATTTGTAAAAGATAATGCATGTCTAACAAATTGTAACATAGGTCATACTGCTGAAGTGTATTTCTCATTGGAAGATGTGACTCTTATCAGTTTGGCTGTTGATAGAGATCAATGAATTAAAATGTTACAGTGATTCTACTCGAAATGGTATATTTCCAGTGGTTAAACATTACTACTTAACACCATATTTTGTGTGATTGCCAGCAACACAGGTAGAATTTTACTATTATTGCTTTACTTTCAATCTTGTGAGGATGAAAAAGATAAAAAAAACATTCTGAGGCTTAGAAACTTATTCTGACTTCCATACATGCCCTATACATGAGTAGCAGCTGGTACATATAAGACCTCTTGGGCATTCAGATATTTATCGCGCCTTAGTACCAATGTTTGTATCCCATGGTAGAAGAAATCGGCTTCAAGGGACTAGCCAGGGGGGGCAACAACTTGTTACATGTCGTCGTCTGCTGTAAATCGCTTGTCAGCCAGGTGTTGTTTAAGGGATGGACAGAGTGGCAAATATTGGATGCGAATTCGGGACTCTTAGATATGGTGGTCCATAACATCTTACCTATAGCGCCATAACCGTTAGTAAGTCCGGTTGGTCTGATGTTACAGAGTAAAAAATTGACGCTTTGTTGCAGCTACCCAGGCCTTTTCGGGCGTTACTTGATTTTTTAAACTCCCTGCGTATTGAATCACGATAATTTAGAGATGAGGTCAAGGTACGATGTTGATGTTTTAGGTGGACTGGGTACTGCGCCGGTGTCTGTGTGGTACCATTTATATCTTAGTTCTTCATGGCTCATATGTGCATTGAATCTTATAACAGCACAGAGATGAGTGGCATTTATCCATATTTTCAGTTGAAAAAAATTTAATCTTTTTCGGCTATTTCGAAAAATTGCGAAAAGCGACTATTAGATTCGTCATGTCTGTCCGTTTGCCCGCCCGCATGGGACAACTCGGCTCCCACTGAACGGATTTTCATGAAATTTGATATTTGAGGGTTTTTCGAAAATCTGTCGAGAAAATTCAAGTTGCATTAATATCGGACAAAAATTAAAGAGTAATTTACATGAGGACCTATATACATTGTTTATCATATCTCGCTCCTTTCTTAGAATGAGAATTTTTTTCAGAAAAAAAGTTGTACAGAAAAGTAAAACACATATTTTGTGTACTGTAACTTTTTTTTTTCGGAAAAGTGCCGTTTATGAGATAATGTGGAAAGATACTGTAGAGCGGGGCAGGCTACAGATAATATTATGGCGCATGCGCTTTGCATGCTGGATACGTAAGGCTACAAATACAAACACTGACGTTGTGTAATATTCATTGTTTTTCCACCGCAATAATGGTTGAACGAACGCGCTTCAATGTTACGTCATACTGACATTGCCTGTCTTGTTAATTCTTAAATTTAATTCTTTAGGCGCGCCTCCTTTAAATACTAGGATAGACAGAAACTGACGAGAAACTTGTTGTGATTTCCATTCTAATTTAAGATCTTTCTGATGATATCAGATGCTACCGAAAAATATAGGAATGTTAATAAATCAATTTATGTTTGTATTTTAAATTTTGTGCTGGGATTGTACTTTAAGAATTTTATAGGTTAGGTTGTATGTAGGTATCACCGCATGAAGAAATGTGATGAGAGGAATCACGAAAAAACCCATTCGTGACCTCAGTACTAGATCAAGGCGCGTGGTCAGCTTCGCTTTCTGGCCGTCTTATCTCTGTGGAAAAAACGGATGCAGGATGGAGATGTGAGAATTTACTGCAGGGTGTTCTCATAGTGAAACTTAAAAAATGCATGGGCTTGAAATATTTAAAAAGGAATTTTCTTACTTATGCCCGTAATCGGAAGTCGATTACCTAGCCACCAAATTCATCGCTTCACCAATTTACACACTTGACACAGTTCTATATTTCTATAGTAAAACCAACTAGATGCACCAATGTATAAAATTTATTTTATTTCAGAATGACACTCTGCATGTTTCGGATGGTCTTTCCGTCCATCATCAGGAGTTCAAGACTGTACACACAGCAACAGGCTTATGTCAAAGAGACACTGCTGTGTGCTTGCTAGCAACCAGACAGCAGTATCTGTTTGAGAAATGCCTGTTGCTGTATGTACAGTCTTGAACTCCTGATGATGGACGGAAAGACCGTCCGAAACATGCAGAGTGTCATTCCGAAATAAAATAAATTTTATACATTGGTGCATCTAGTTGGTTTTACTATAGAAATATGTTACGATGCACGGCACTATGAACGTCAAATCACACTTTACACACTAGTCTTAGTTTTGTTAGTTTACTTTAAGTTTAACCCTTTGGAATATGAAATTAATTTGAAATATATTAAAAATTCATTTCCTGCAGAAAAGCGAAGACACTGCCTTCATGTTACACAAAGCAACGGATTAACTCCTTTTAGGAAATTACTAGTTCTTGATTTTAGGAATCAATAAAAAATAAATAAGATGTGTGGGCAAAATTCAGAGTCTTTTTGATGCTAAAGCTGTTGACATCGCTGTTCTGTGAAGAGTTACGTATCTGTAGCCTCCTTTTGTACTCATATTTCATTTTGACGCAATGTTTGTATTCATTTTAGGTAAGAACCAGTTGATACCTAATATGCTATAGGTGTATGTAATACGTAATTGTTGTGTTTTATGTAGCTGTCCTAGTAGAAAACACAGACAATGTAAATTTTGATTCGTAACCTTGTTAGTGCATGCGATATCCACAGCTGTTAATTCTTTGTCCTGTTATTTTGTTACAGTACTTATCAGCTGCTCGTTCCCAGTGTTTATCTTATTTAAAAATTAACTTTTAATCCTTAATTTGAGTGTTCTTTCTTGACACCATCTCTTGAAAGAAAAGCAAACATTTCCTGACAGAAAAACTTTCAGTTCTTATGGTTTTGTATAATATATTCAACTATTTGTAAGTTTAACTTTTTGACAAATGAAAAGGACTTGTCCATTGCGCGTAGACCGGTATAAATCAGATGTTTGTTGGGATTCTTTGCCATTACAAGTATTTGTTCCCGGACAGTACTGAACTTGTGTTCCGCTTTTAAAATTGCACTAACTGCAGGTCGAGAACGAACCCTCGACTTCGATCCTCCAGGCAGTTTCGCGCTGCGCTAACATTGTGTTGTGCTATTTGTAGCTGGATACTGAAAGCCACCAGAGTTTATACTGAAATTTTACAAATTCTTCATTGACAAATCCACTTTTATGGGTGCTGCTCTACAGGTTGCCTGGAGAGGCTTTCCATAGTTGTGTTTTAGTGTGCGATGCAGTAACCCATCAGGCAGGTTATGTTAAATTCCACCCGTTGTGAACCCCATTGATGTCTCTTTCCCCCTCTGTCAATGTTTATGCTTCTGGCTCGCAATCTGAGTGCACATGTGTCGAGTACCAGCTCTGCCAAGTGACAGTTGAAAAAGGGCTACGTAAATACACGTAGCCCAGAAATTCAGACATTAACAGTACTGCTCTACATGAATTGTTAACGTTTCATACATACTATAGGTACAATATTTGTAAGAAAAGAAGTCTTTAAAAATGTGAGTAAAAATCACACCTTTGCTTGTTTAAGCGCCACTAATTGAAAGCTTGCTGGAGAGGGGTGGTAGTCCTATAAAGGTAAAGTGATCCCGTTACAGGCCCGGTGTGGCCCAGAGGGTGGGTAGAGGTATAGCTCTACTCTTCCATGACAGCGGCACTAAAAGGGGGTGAGTGGTGGTAGTCCTATACCTGTACGAATTATAAACCTCGACCGTAGGTGGCGGAGAGTAGTGATGCTTATTACGCTTCCGCTGTAACCCGGGGGAAAGTGCCACCTCGCGTATTAGATAGGAGACTGGATGAGCCGCAGATTTGGCCTCGATACATTGGACAAGAGGAGAATTATGCTCCTTGGAACCGAACCCCGATTACCCTGTAGACATGTCCATAGCCTAGTCAACAATCTAATAAAAAAACAAACAAAAGAACAAACAGATATCTGGGTAGAAACGAATATTCAAGTTTTTTCTGCCTGACACAAGTAATTCCAATTATCATTTACCGTACATACGATTGGGTGTGATGAAACAAGTTTATAGAATGAAATAATAACAAACGCCATAAAACGGTCTACTACAAAACTTTTCTTTTGGGTATATATATGTACTTTTAATTGAGAACAAAATAATTTTGACATTTATTTTGTGACGTCTGGCAGAAACTGACTCTCTATTCCACACTTCTTTACTGTCAGGAGCACGTGTTTTGACTTTCGGAATGCAGCCCTGTCCACATAACGTAGTCTGCGCGTTTTATATGACATTTCAGAGTAAACAGCTGTCATTCTTCTCGGACATTTGACCTTTGAAGATGAAGACACCACTATCTCTTACCCAAGAGAATGCAGTTGACCTGCACAGCGTGGGTAGAGTCCCTTAACACTCGAAACGACGATCGGGGGAAAATATATAGATCCTGTCAAAAACATGAGTCTCTCTCATTGCGTGATGTAGTTTCTTAACAAATACCAGTCGCCATTTGTTATGCGTTTCTTTTGTAACAAGTCTGAAGTCAAATTTATGAACAGCTCTAACCACCTAGACAATACTATAGAAATATAACTCTATTATCTCTCCACATAAAATACGGCCAAATGTATTTTTAATTAGAATATGGGGCGATCGGCATTTCGCAGCGTGAACTACTGCCAAGTTCAACTGCAAACTACAGTCGGTAACAGCAAGATCTTCCGATGTGTCGCTACCGATCACCTAGTGACTTAACATTTTTTCCTAGCATAACGCAGTCTGTAACCACACCACCGCAAAGCTCGGGATTCGAAAGAGTATACTTGACTCGCCGTTTGGATTTTAGTACAGAGATTGTGTTTATCGTGAAGCTGGAGCAGAATTGTGTAGCATCCACACAAATTTAGTACTTAAAAGGGTTAATATAGCAACTGTCTGTTGAGTGGGCGAACGTCCTTTGTTTCTTAAGTATGTCAAAGAACTGTTCTTTTTCCCTCTACATTGCTGTATAGTCTCTTTATTTTCTGAAAGAAAACTTGTTTGTTTATTTGTTTTTGGCGCGAGAGGCCCCAGTGGGGGGGGGCAGGGTCTCCTCATTCACGAGGTTTCTAGATCACACACAACGACGCACGACAGTCGGTAGGATTCTTGGCTGGACGAGTGATCAGCTCGTCGCAGAGACCTATACCTGACAACACAAAACACTTACAACAGACAGACATCCATGCCCCCGGTGGGATTTGAACCCACAATCCCAGCAAGCGAGCGGCCACAGACCTACGCCTTAGACCGCGCGGCCACTGGGAACGGCCGAACGAAAATTTACGTGACAAAAAACAAGGACTTGCATATAAGTATTTTAACCAACCAATGCACTTGAGTGTATGAATGTAATTACATTATGTAGTGATCACAGACATGTTTCGGCCACTCGCGTGGCCATCTTCAGGGCGGTGAGAGCAAGAATAAAATTACAGCTGAAGTTTTGGAATTAATCCACAGTTAAAAAGTCATATAATGTTTAATTGAATGTGGTACGAGGGCTATCCAGAAAGTAACTTACGTTTTGGCGTGGCGAGGAGATGGGCGGGGCTAGCGCCGCCATTTTGGTGTCAGAGCGTCCCCTCACTCAGTACGCATCCAGCTGTGGTAGCGTGCGGTTTGTGCTGCTTCTGCTTTGTTAACAGTGAATTTTTAAAATGTG
>Ga0131853_10019214_pt1 | contig 12438 bp, 4 predicted proteins | sample TergutLab28metaG_FD_92764 | JGI IMG/M metagenome (GOLD analysis project Ga0131853, IMG submission 92764) | Labiotermes labralis P1 segment gut microbial communities from Petit-Saut dam, French Guiana - Lab288 P1 (version 2) (version 2) | ecosystem: Host-associated > Arthropoda: Insects >...
AGAGGCGGGAAAAGCAATGTTATGGGGAAAATGGGGATTTTTATGTAAGGGATTAATCGGTTTGGGAAAAGAAAGAATTTGGCCTAAAAAAACATTTAAAAAGGGCCAAAAACTCCCCCCCCCCCCAAAAAAAAAAAAAAAATTAACGGAAGTAGAAATATGTTTTGCGTAACGAAATACAGGCGATTGCCCCAAGGCGGTTTTTAACATCCAGCATCCTCATCATCGTCAACAAAACATCCAGCATCCTCATCATCGTCAACAAACATTAAAACCTCAGTGTAAACATTTAATTCGAAAGACGAAACACTTAAATGGATTAATAACAAAAAACTAGTAAATAAAATGTATTCCCTAACTTGATGTTCAAATATTTACCTTTCATTTCGTCAGACAAAATTACGCACAGAAAGCTCCATTCTCCCACACCCCTTGAATAATACTTCAGTTCCGTTTACTTATTCTTCGTTCAATTAATGGCGCTTTCGGCAGCTCAAATTACAGTGTCGAACGACAGCATTAGTGAATAATGAATTGGAAAGGATGTGGAAGGAAGCGGTTTTGAATTTGGGGAAAACCATCTACGCCTGCGTGTCGAAAACTATTTGGCCACGGTATTCTTGTAGACGTAAAACAAAAAGGCGGTACCGAAAACGTTTCTGCAAAATAATATAGGCAAATACACCAAATTAAACTCATTTTTATACCGAACAAGCTGGGTAATGTACTTATAAACGTAACAATGAGGCGCGTTGGCGTAACCACTGCTGCCGCTGAAAAGCAAAAAATACTACACATTCTGAGTGTGTGTGTGTGTCTGTAGCCTCAGTTACCCATCATGCAATGCGCATGCCCCGTATTACATTGCCATTTGTGGTCTGTCCTGCTCTACCATATTTCACCACATTATCTCATAAACAGCACGGTTTCAGAGGAAAAGTTGCTGAAAACAAAATTTTTTTTTTCTAGATTTCACTCTGAAACATTTCTGGTTTTAAGTAGAAATCAGCGAAATGTTATCAGGTGTTCACGTACAGTACCCATCACTCTTGTATTCTTGTCAGATTTCTACCATACTTGAAGTTCCTAGACATATTTTCGAAAAATACTGAAATATCAAATTGCATGAAAACCAGACCAGTGGGAGCCCAGCTGCTTCATGCGGACGGAGAGACAGACGTGAGGAAGCTTATGGTCGCTTTCGAAATTTTGCGAACGCGCCCTAAAACTGCCCCGTACGTATGATTTTTCTGATTCAGTGCCTTCTTGTCTGTGTAGTGTCACGCTGAGTGTTCTGAAGCAGTACTTCCTCCTTACTTCCTACCAGCACAGTGTATAAACGTCTTCACAGTCTATCACTGATTGTTATAGCACACACATTTCAGTGGGAAACGGGCCGCATCCGAGCACGTGACCAAGCTGTTCGTGAACGCCAGAAGAGAAAAGTTTGCTGTCATCGAAATTTCCTCGCCGATACCCCCATGGTTCCAGGGAACACATTTTGAAAAACGCTGATTTAGACAACCGGTCCACGTAAAAAATTCACTTGGGCCCATGGATGTCGATCAGTTATACTGATAATAGGGAAATAATTTTCTATACATACAAATCGAACCGTACACAAGGGTCATGGTCGTAATAGCACGTCATTCGTAACGAAACAAAAGTTACTTACCCAACTCTGTAGTCAACGCAAGAGGGCGGAGGATTCCAAACGGCACTATGACAAAGCAACCAGTCGCACCAAACCTGCAACAAATACATCATTAGGCTCATCAACACAGACGGCGCCATTTTTTTGCTGCATTCAATGTAACATAGTGATGGCAGCAACATAGTTTAGTGCATACACTATCAAAAATTTAGTTAAAATTTTATCAGGAATATCTAACAACTCCCGTATCTAGTTGTGAAGCTGTGACTTCCACCGATAACCCCTCCACAGACCCACTATTCTACATTACATCTCTTGAGGGATAGAACGAAATTACACTTTCAGTGAGTGTGCGAACATGTCTCTGAAACATCTCAGAAAACAGCTTTATAGAATAAACAATGCTTCCATCTAGACACACTTCATCGGCAAAAGATCAAAGCTGCAATGCCAACTAAAACAAAGATACTGCTCGACTCGTTCATAACGACACCTGGCGTACGTATCCGAACTATAAAAACCTGAAGATGAAGGTAGCAAGTTTCCCCTGAAACAGAAGGCCAACCTACTTACCTACCTACCAAACTAACCGACGTCATATCCAAGACGCCAGTAATCTTCATACCCATAATAGGCTCGATCGCGAATTATTCGGACTTGGACACAAAACAGTTTACCATACAACAAATGTAACAGTTTACATAAAGTAAGCTTTAAGATTCTAAGTTACTGAGTGACTTTCTGCCTTGGTGCTTGTGCGATTGTACATTACAGGTGTACCTGACGGCTGTAAATGTGAATGGAGAAAAAAGAGACGAAACGTGGCAGCTCAAAATTCCGGCATTCGCAGCTGTTGCATGACACGTTTACATGGAGGTTCGTCCCCAGGTGAATTAGAAGGGTAAAGGCGCTAGGAAGCTAGCATCACAGATCGAAACATGGTGCTAGTTACCACAGAGGAAGTTAGAAACACACTGCACAGAAAAAGAAATGACAGGATCCGAATCAGGACTTCCAACTGAGACGCCACACCGGGGGCGGGGGGGAGAGCTTCTGCACAAAAATTTAGTCGAGTTTCAACTCAATGAAAAGAATAAACAAATTTATATGTTTTAGCACTTTTTACGGCGCTTTCAACAGATCAACGGTGTCGAGTGGTAGGCTGGATACTGAAAAACTGAAAAAGAGATCTGGCAGAAACCAGTGTCGGTCTCAATTCTAGATACCATCCCGAAATTTTTCATACGGGTCTATACAAAGCATGAAAAACCTCAGTGACGTATCCAGTTTCCGGGCCAAGAATTTTAAATCCGTGAACTGCAGAATATGACATAGGAAAGAACAAACATTAAGCACCTGTTCTTTAGCGCAACAGCCAAACTCGTGCCTAGCCCGTCTCATTGTTGAGATTTCTACATCAGACACAATGAGATACACACACACACACACAAACGGCAGGACTCCTCTGAACGAGTGATCAACTCGTCACAGAAGCCGCTAGCTACAGAACACGTCCGAAACATCAATGCCCCCAGCAGAATTCCAATCTCCAATTCCAGCAATCAAGCAGCTCCAGACCTATGCCTTAGACCGCACTGCGACCAGGATTGGCCGATTAAGCATTATTTAAGCATTATCCAGACCAAAATACACTTAAACAGCAATACGCCCTGTAGTTTAAGAGAATAAAAGTCAAAGAATTAGGGCTGTTGAATCATGCAGTTTTCGAGTTTCCCAACCTAATACAAACACACGTTCAACGCCTTCCTTGTAGACAGAACCACACCAATAAAAACATAACTGACAGAGACTTACTGTGTTGATGAACATAAGCAGACAAACATATTGAATTTCAAGAAAAACGACCAAACTCTAAAAAAAAAAAATGGTCTAGCGCAGCCTCCCGATACGTTTTGTGATGGGAGAGGCCACAAGTCCAACTATTAGACACGACCTACGAAGTCTGTCTACCTTGCATTGAGATGCACTTCAGTGCATGACAGAAGAAAAGCTGCACGTTCTGTCGTCCATGACGAAATGGTCCATTAATAATGTTAAGACCCCCGTCTGCTGACAACTATCCTTGAACTGGTAATAGCGTTCACAACTAAACAACTACTCATACATCATTATAAACGATTTTTTTAAGTGTTCGTGCAGACTTGAGAAACGCGGGCAGGATTACGACACGCCAGAAGTGCGTTCTGGTAGATATAAGAAACGACAACCAGAGTGGAACGAAAGAAGTAAAAGTTACACGTGCCGTTTACTATATTCATACTTCAAGGAAAGATTTACAAAGGCGCCGTCAACAATATTACAAAATATAGAAATAGGATCGATACCTCTAAATTCACCTACATCAAAGGTTCTCACACCTCTTCGCCGACGTACCACTAAATGAAACGATTTCCGTACACCACCAATATTTTTTGTATTTAAAGGAAAATTCTGAAATTGGAAAGACGGCTAACAGCGGAGATAAGTTACACAGTGTGGCCAGTAATGTTGAGTGTTAACAAATATACGTAGCTTATGTTGTAATTATTTTTTTAAATCAAACATTTTTCAAATTTAGATTTTTTTTATTAAGGCCCCGTACCGTAAACAATGGCTGGCGTACCATGAATGGTACGCGTACCACAGTTTCTCAAACCATGATCTAAATAAATACGTCGTCCTCACACAAAAAAAACTGAGTCCCCATTACAAACACCAATAAATTCTGTTTTTAGAAAACTGCCAATATTCACTCTGACAATCACATGAAACCCACAAATACACTTTGCTTTGGTATACTAGGGCTGCTCCATTACAATTTACGTCAGTTCGCTAAGCTAATTTTAAATTCGTAGACAAAGAAAGCCGTTCTCTCTTTCTGGAAACTAGCAACAATGCAATGTTATCGCACGACTTGCTGCAGCATACCGTACCATCTCTCTGTCTAATTAAAGGACATTTCCAAACAAATTCCGAGCTACAAGCAGATTAAGGCTAAAACACCTGACACATTCATTCAGTTTCTATAATGAATAACGTAACGCGTCCCCCCCCCCCCCCCCCCCAATTCAATATATCTGTAACAGCATCTACATAACATACAAAGTATCATAAAGTAGTTTTACCCTGACCAGTTTCATCACCAACCTACACTCTATAAGACAATATTCTTGTTAATAAATTTCAAACACCCTGTGCCTAATACTATCAACTCAACATAATCCTTATTTATTATGTAACAGGCGGTAAAAATAAATACGTTTGCTCTTGTCCATCTTTCTGCATGACCCACGATTTAAAATATAATTTCCCTAGACGATATTTTTTTTAACATTCTGTGGAAGATATTGCAAGCTCTTGAACAAACACCTGAAAATCAATCATCTCTGCCCTTAAACAAAAAGCCTCGCTGATTCAGCGTTTAGCATAACAAACATACAGTCTGAGGAGCCCTTTTTCAAGTATTCTGTAAAGGCAGTCCCGCTACAGGCATGGAGTGGCCCAGAGGGTTCCAGGAAGTTAAGGTTCCCAGATTTCATGACAATGGCACAGGATGGTGGTAAGGTTGTCAGCCTTACGCACCGGCTGCCTTTACCCCCACGAAATGCTCCTGGTACTCATTTCTGTTAGAGGCTGAGTCGACCCCAGGGCTATAGTGCGATCGGAAGGATTTTATGTCAACGAAAAATTCCAAGGACACCAGCAGTGATCCAACCAGCGACCTTCCGATTTGTAGCACAGCACCTTAACCACTGTGCCACCGCGCCCCCCCCCCCAAGTATTTTATTCAAGGCGTTTTGTGGGTAAGTGCAATTCCTTTTCTGAAAATGTATGATACTCTGAACGATATTTACTTTAAAGCGTCCATTTACCATATAGCATACGGGGCATTAAAATTTTGAAACGCCAAATTTCAGCACCAGTACCATGTTCTTGTTCCACTGCAGTATGCAGAACCATCACACAGAAGTAAACTTTTTCACTATAATCGTATTATATGTTTTGTTGACCGTGCATCTCTGTATAATCTTGTAAATATAACCAACTTGGTGCACAATTTTTTCATAGTAAGTTTATATTTACCAATCTCTACATGTTTCAGGCGACTAGGGGCCCACCATCAGGAGAAACAACTGTGTTTATGCGACACTTGGTACCTGTTATTCCGTGTGGATGACCACCCTGCATACGAGACAGTCATCCATACAGAATAACAAGTACCAAGTATCGCATAAACACAGTTGTTTCTCCTGATGATGGGCCTATAGTCGCCCGAAACATGTAGAGATTGATAAATATACACATACTAAGAAAAATTGTGCACCAATTTGGTTTTATTTACAAGATTGTATTCGAATTAATTAAACAAGACAGTAACACCAACGTATAACAATTTAATAACATATTCTAAGACTCTATTACAGACGAAAGGTAAACCACTCCCTCGCCAAACTGTTCAGTATGGTCTAACACGAAGGGCGTACTTTCGTTCTCGTTTCTTCTCCAACATGGCACATTTTCCTCAGGCTATACACAGCACACGGCAGCTGCGCACTGTGAACTGAGCGGGCAATGAATATCTTCTCTCTCATATCACACAGCAGTGGAAGATACTGAAACTGTACCCGCATGCTGCCATAATAGCATAATTTTGTACCCCGTTGCGATGTATTATTCGGTGAGATAGGAAGTCATTTTTCGTTTGTGTTTGTGGATAATACGAAACATTATCATATTATACTATCACACAACACGCACGGTTTCAAGGTATCAGATTAAAATCGCGTACTGCTGCCAACTCACGAGAACACATTTGATACTGTCAGTGGTGGAGCATACAAAAGTCAGACCGTTAGATATTTATGGCTGATAACCGATGTATTCCCCGGTTAAAAGTACAGTGTACTTAAGCGCAGATGTGTATTATGCGTGTGATCTATTTTGTGTTGCATCTCGTGACAGCTGTGCACAGATTTCAGTTTATGTTTGTCACGAACTGCATACCTAAAAAATGCAAACTCGTCGGAAGGGACAGTTGCAGTGATAATGATACTTTTGACAGGCCCTAAACGTTCTCTCCGCGAGGTTAGCCTGGAGATAAGGGACCTATTTTCGCTGTCAAGGTCAACGCTGTTCTCGACAGTGAATGACAATAATTCAGTATTAATGAAGACCACAAACACGGTTGAATATCATAATGATGTCATCAATTTTGAACTCATTTACATCACAGCATTAATGGCCACATATTTTGAATATTCCATATTACCCTCACTACACACACACACATTGCAACACGTATAATACAGGAATAATTACAATTCTTACTTCATTGTAAACAAACGACACATACAGTTTGCTATCATTGTTCCCTTATAATAAGAGAGAATTAATAATTAAGTTATGCATTTTCAAATTTGTTCTCCTGCGATCCAGAAATTTAAATGTCTCAGGAGGCTACCAAGCACAAATAGTTGAAAACCGTTGAACAAATGGGTAAATCACGGTGTTGTAACATTCCGCAATTTAAAGGTTAAGGAAAACTGAAAGGTTTCACAGAGGAAAAAGGTATTTCAGTTAATTTACATAGCAGGCACACGGTTGAACAATAAAGACATGCAATGTACGTAACAATGTAACACTGACGGGCGTTCCTGTAACCATTGTCGTGGTGGAAAATCAGTAAAAATTACATATCCTGAGCGCGTGTCTGCAGCCCTAGTTATTCAGTATGCAAAGCGCATACATCATACTATCATCTGTGGCAAGTCTGGCTCTACATTTTTTCACATTATCTCGTAAATGGCTCGATTTTCGGAATACCGTTATTGAACACAAAATATGTGTTTTGATTTTCTCTAAAAGTTTTGTCACCAACATTTATCATTCTAAGAAGAATTAATCGAGATATAATAAATCAACATAGGTCTTCATGTAAAGTACCCATTACTCTTGTCAGATCATAATGAAACTTGAATTTTCTCGACAGATTTTCGATAAATCCTCGAATATCAAATTTAATAAAAATCCGTCCAGTGGAAGCCGAGTTTTTCCATGCATATGAAGAACAGACCGACATGACGGAAGCCAATGGTCTTTCTTTCTTTCTTCCTTCCTTTCTTACTTTCTTCCTTCCTTATTCTAACCTCTCAGCACCTTCTCATTGCAGGCGTCGAGAAGCGTTTCACAAACTCTTGTGTTCGCGGACCCCTTTTGGTTTCGAAAAATAGCCACGGATCCCCAAATCCTTGCTCGCGTGAATAGTGTCCGGATTACAGGTATCCAAAATTAAAAATTTAAATCTCGGAAATGATTTTTGATAGCCACGAATACGTAACAGCAGATTACGTAATAATGTATTGCATGGTAAAAAAAAGTAAAGTGCACCCTTGTACAGGCACTGAGGCTCTGTACAGGTCGTACGGCCCATAGGGGAAGTAGAGGTATAGCTATACTCTTTCTTGACCACGGCACTAGAAGGGGGTAAGGGGTCAACGTCACGCCCCGGCCGCTCTTTACCCCCGGCAAAGACCCGGTACCCATTGTACAGGAGGCTGGGTGGGCCCCAGGGCCGGTCTGGACGGGTGTGGAAAATCTCGCCCCCACCGGGATTCGATCCTCGGACCGTCCAGCCCGTAGCCAGTCAATGTATTGCATGATACGTACTTAATTAACTGCCCGTCGTTCGCTTCGTGGGTACAGAGGGTTTATTTATTACTATATATTATTTTTATTTATTTATTTATTATATAAGTTCGGCGATTATTTTTAACGAAACATTATTCCTTTAAGGGAAAACATTAGAAAACTTCGAAGCAGTCATTACAGAAACGTATCCACGGATCCCGTGTGAACTGGTCGCGGATCCCTTTCGAAGGGATCCGCGGAACACACTTTGGGAACTACTGTTGTAGAGGTTTATTGTTGCACCTGATCACACTCAAGACACAAACACACACACACTCACACACACACACACACACACACACACACACACACACACACACACACACACACACACACTCGGGAGGACTTTTCTGGACGAGGGATTGGCCCGACGCAAGATGAAGCTAATAGTCGTTTTTCGCAATTTTGCAAACTCGCCAAAAAATAAACAATGCCACTTACTTTGACAGCAGGAAGAAGTACCTGAAGATCTTCACTAACTAGCACACGCGAGGACTGCGCCTCCGTAGTTCGTTCTAGTTGTTCCCTGAGGAGAGACACGCATTTTTCCAGGATCAGATTAAACATCTGTAAGGATACGACGAGGGCATTTTCCTGAACAGCTGACCGATATCCTGGTTCCAAATGGGCAGCTTCTGTAACGATAAAGGTAAACATAAACTGTATCAATTCTTCACTTCGTACCACACTTCCACAAGAATAAAAATTTAGATACATTTGTTCTGGAACTACGCAACGTAGACGCAGAACCCTACCACTCAAGCCCAAAGCGACGTAAATTAAACCCTTTATTTTGAAAAGGTTATGAATAAGTAAAGCGCAGACATTCATATTTTACGGATTCACAACCATGAAAGCAACGTCTACGACAACAAATTTCTTTAGGGCTTTGCAGTGAATTTGGTTCAGGTGGACGCTGTCACCCTGAAGACGAAAGCAGCACGTCCCTCCGAAACGTTTGATCAAACACACTATACTACGCCGCAAACAAAAAACAAGACTATCATCTGAACAATACCCGCCAAGAAATTCTGCAAACTTACGTCGACCGAGTGTTTTCATCTTTTAAATACAGCCAGGTGTGCTTATGCGTCGAGTCATTGACTCATCTCTGTGTCTCTTGTAAAGTCTGCATCCAGTGACTCATGCCCTTTTCTAAACAAAGTATTCAATTCGCGTACACGGTAATTACACACACCTCAACTACGTTGTCATGCACAGACTGCATTAAAACTATGAAAGTAAACCCCACAATAATGCGTGCAACGAACTCCAGTTAACTTTTTTTTTTTTACACGTGTCTACCACACTGCGACTAATGCCGACAGCACATGAAATCTTTTTGGCCGTAAGGGCTCAAAATCGTGGCCGCCAAGATTACCTGACTTAACCAACGCTGGCTCCTAATAATCCATCACAAGCCAGCAGCAATGAAACGGATTTCACTTGGGCAAAACTGGCCAACCGTCCGGCTACGAAAGCACACGGTGAATACTCATACAAATATAGTCAGAACGTACTTTGTGTGTTTCACGTTCCGCGCCCCTTAATAAAACTAAGGCAGTAAATTTCAAAGGCCAATCAGTAACTTTATCATTACTCTTTTCATTGCAGGTTCTAAGTTATGACACCGTGTAGTCTGGTAGGTGGCTAAAAATAGGTCTCGGAGGAACCTGCACCCACCATCTTCAGGAATGGAGCCAGCAGGTTCCTCCGAAATGTACAATCTGGTAGGTAGTTAGAAACATGTCTGAGGAACATCCCTGAAATAAAAATAAAAGAGAGAGCGAGAGAGAGAGACTGCATGGCAGAATATGTCTAATAATGTACGACTTATTACGTATGAGCTATTCTAACCATTTCCAAATGCAATACCCTATACAAGGGGCGTCCAACTTTTTTAAGGGCCGCAACCGTTACAGTGGGTTGGCTTGCGGGGAGTACGTGTAAAAAATAACAATTAGTGGTACATCTAACGTCCCAAATTAATGTGTACTTTTATATTGTCCATCTACAAACATATACATATGTATATAAAATACACAAATGTGGCCGCGGGCTGGAAGCCCCTGCCATACACTATCAGCCAAAAATAATTTGGATCACAAACTGGTAGAGAAATAGCGAAGAACTTCCATCATACATATGAAAACGGATGTAATACTGCGCGTCTGCTTCATTAAAACACTTCAGGATTAGGCCTTTTAAACATGGAACAGAGCCATTTCGCCTAACAATGTCCGGGAAATTTACTGATGTTCATTGTGAAAATCACAGGAAGCCGACAAATCGCCTACGCAGTTTGAGGAAAATGCAGGGGTGCTTAAGGTGAAAACAGTGAATGCAATAACCATTATGCTTTAAAGAGTTACACACTGAGAGCAAACTGTCCCAAGCTGTAAAGTTTAGAGAGCTGACAAGTTTGAATCCTGGCCGGGACACCCACTATACTGACTGCTTTTCGTGATACTCCTCATTCCCTCCAGGCATAGTCCGGGACCGCAGGGCCATTTCATGGCATATCCTTTCCAATTCATTATTCAACGTCCAGTCATTCGACGCTATATGATCTGTGATTTAACGGGAACGTCGGTATACCAATTATTTTTTATGAGTATTCAGGAACCTGTCACACCTCGACTGAGTAATTCATAGGTCAACTGTTGCAACAGCAGCAGCTGAAAATCAGAGCGAAATGAGATGGAAGGAACATCATAAATGCATTCTGATCCACCAGTCATTTGTTCCCGAGTTAATAACCTTGCATCTACCTTGACAGACTATAAAAACGACAGCAAACCCAATCAGGCTGGTCATGGCCATCCAGTACTTATCGCATAAGGCATCTTGCATACACAAGGCAAAAGTATTATTACTGTTATCAATATCCCCATTTCAGATCCGGAAATTTTTAAATTTTGGGATAACAGTTTCCTAAGGAATAATAAAACTGAGGTTACATAAATAGAACGTTATTTTTTCCTTACGATTAAGGTAAACAAGCATTCAAACTACTAACCCACAACATTCAAATACGTTTTTAAATGTGATGAAAAATCAGTAATGTAAGGGCCAAAACAATGCTGTTCCGAAGTATGAAATGGGCAAACAGTGCAATTACTACCGTTCAGGGTTCTTGTCTACAGCAAGAATTATATACTGGTTTTGTCCGTTCACGGAGGTATCAAAATTAATGACGTACATTAAGCGGTGTGTTTAGACCTGCACATCAGCAAATTTTAAGCAAAGAACGATGCTCTTCTTTGTAACGGCTGCTTGCACACAGCGTAGGAATACACAGTGTGTTGCAAGAGAAAAGGGGCTTGTAACAGCGTGCACTTCTTTACAATTCCAACGACCGACGAGACACAAATTACGTATAGGAAGCTATCAATAGCCGTAACGTTAACAACGGTACGCTCATGAGCTCCATTTCGTGTTTCAGGTTCAGTATGCCGGAGACCTCTCCCATCGCCCCTTCGTTAAATCCATACAGCAGCATTTACTTGATAAGATAATCAAAGTACATCAGCTAATCGAGAAAAGCCTCGCCACTCATACCCATACTGAGAGAGATGAACACATCCAACACTCTCCTGTCCTCTTCCCCTCAGATACACTTTAATATAATCTTCTCACATATGCCTAGGTCTCCAGATTATATCCTTCAGGTTTCGCCACCAAAACCCTGCACACACTTCTGCCTCATGACTTTCACACGCTCTGCACATCTCGTCCTCACAAGACGAGTACAATTCATTATGATTTTCATTATAAAATTTGTTTCAAGCTTCCTAACACTTCCTTCCCCTTAGGTGCAAACACTCTCCTCAGCACCTTCGGCCTATACTATTCCCTCTTTTCAGCACGCTCGGCCTATGCTATTCCCTCTTCTCAGCACCTTCGGCCTATGCTATTTCCTCTTCTCAGCACGCTCGGCCTATGCTATTCCCTCTTCTCAGCACGCTCAGCCTATGCTATTCCCTCTTCTCAGTACGCTCAGCCTATGCTATTCCCTCTTCTCGGCACGCTCGGCCTATGCTATTCCCTCTTCTCAGCACGCTCGGCCTATGCTATTCCCTCTTCTCAGCACGCTC
>Ga0131853_10019217_pt1 | contig 12437 bp, 8 predicted proteins | sample TergutLab28metaG_FD_92764 | JGI IMG/M metagenome (GOLD analysis project Ga0131853, IMG submission 92764) | Labiotermes labralis P1 segment gut microbial communities from Petit-Saut dam, French Guiana - Lab288 P1 (version 2) (version 2) | ecosystem: Host-associated > Arthropoda: Insects >...
CAAATTTAAAATTTTTTTTTTCAAGTTCCCCGCGCCCCCCCCCCCCCCCAATTAAAAAAAGACAGAAGACAGTTCCAAAGATTATCTGGATTACCATCGGAATTAGAATGTCATGTAAACATATAAGAGACGTATACATAGCTAGTAAGAATAGCAAAGATCAATCTGCGATACCACAGTACAAACATCACTGTACAATTTTATCGAGTGTGATAGAGGCGGCAAAAAAGACATATATGACAGACAAATCAGCAGCTCAGATAATAATCTAAAAATTATTATGGCAGATAATTCAATAACAGGAAGAGTGATAAAGCATGATGCTACTCAACACTTAATTGCTAGTAACAGCATTAGGCACAAAACAAAATTGCTGAAATGTTAAATGATCATTTCTGAATACTAGCTGACTATTATCAATAAGGCAATTAATGATAACTACCCCACCATCGATAACGACAATTTTACGTCTCTCCTGACCCAGGTTTATTCTAAAAATTATCCACCTATGTATAGTACAACATCTACAGCACAAGAAATAGAAAATATAATCCACTCACTTAAAGCAAAGGCCTCTGGTGGATATGACAAAATTTCCATGTGGATTCTGAAATTATGCTCTTCCTTTATAAGTTTACCAGGGAATTTTTGTACATAACAGAGTTCTTTCCACATGCATATACCCAGATAGATTAAAATAATGTATAGCAAAACCTTTGCATAAAAAAGTAATAAGCAGTGTCAAATTACAGACCGATCTCATTGTTAACATCCTTCTCAAAAATAGTTGAAACATTAATGCAAACTAGACTCATGAGAAATCTAACAAAATATATTTTGAGTTCAGAACAAGTGGTTGCAGAAAAAATCTGATATCAGATAATGCCACTTTCACACTGATAAATGAGACTTTAACAGCTATGAATAACAAATCAAAAGCAGAAGGCATATTCTGTCATGTAGAAAAAGGATTTGACTGTTTAACCATACTTACTTACTTACTTACTCCATGGTGCAGGGTCCTTCTTGAGAAGCTAACTGGTTGGCAGCTAGTCAAGAAATTCCCCGCATTTCACAGAACCGTAAGTTCATTACCACACTCACAAGTGTCCGCCACCTGTCCCTATCCTGGGCCAGCCCAATCCATTCCATATACCCACATCCCACCTCCTGGAGATCCATCCTTATATTATCCACCCATCTATGCCTAGGTCTCCCCAGTGGTCTCCTTCCCTCCTGTTTCCCCACCAAGACCCTATACACCCCCCTCTCCTCACCCATATGCGCCACATGCCCAGCCCATCTCATTCTTCTCAATTTTATCACCCGCACAATATTGGGTGAGGAGTTGTTTTAACCATAATACACTATTATTCAAAATGGAGTTTTATGGAATAACTGGTAAAGAAAAACACTTTATACACAATATATGACAGCTAGATATCAAAGAGTACTCTTAAACAACAATACATCTCAGAATTTTATAACTTCCAAATGGTCTAAAATACATCAGTGTGTGCCACAGGGGACTGTCATGGTTCCCCTGTTGTTCTTAGTATATATAAATGACCTACAAAAGATCATAAATAATACTTCTGTCCCTGTTTTATTTGCTGGTGACACCAGCATCATGTTTACTCACCATGACTGACAGTCTAAATACAAATATGCATAATACTTTTCAAATTATAATGAATGGTTCAAAGCCAACTTACTATCCTTTAAATTATGAAAAAACACAACATCCGCAATTTAGAACAAAAAATTCTATGCAAATTGATAGCAAGATTATAAATATTAATAATGCAATATCAAATGTCTCTCATACCAAATATCTTGGTCTTGTTGTCGATAACACATTATCCTGGAGTAGTCATATAGAAGGAATAGTGAATAAATTAAGCTGTTTGTTGTATGTTTAGATCTGCTGAACGGTGTATGTTCCACTCATCTCTAATGACAATTTATTATGCTCTGGTCAATGGCAGGATATGCTGCCATCAACCAGACCGCTTATATGGATGCATGTAAGAAATACCGTAAAATTGCATGTACAAATCTTCCTGAGGATGAACACTTGGATGCTCGAAACATGTCGAAGACACTATAAATCAATTAAAACATTTATGTAAAAAGTGTGTATTTCGTAGGTTCTCAAGGCATAGGATCATTTAAGAAGTAATGAAGTACACAGTAAAGTCTTAAATTAATATAATTGTATATATTATAATTAGTACCATCAATACACAACATATACTAAAACCAGATGCCTAATTACAACTGGGTTATACTTGGCGACATGTTTCGGCCATTAAACGGCCATCCTCAGACCAACTTAGAACAATGTTGTTAAGGTACAGTCAAGAATTTTTATACAAAGGGATCCAACTACCAACTTTTAATGTAATAATTCCTGACTGTACCTTAATAATACTATTCTTTGTTGGCCCGAGGATGGCCGTTTAACAGCCGAAACATGTCGCCAAGAATAACCCAGTTGTAATTAAGAATCTGGTTTTTATAGATGTTGCGTATTGATGGTACTAATTATAATATACAGTGATGATACACAACAGGATAGCCCCCTTCAAATTTGCAGCCAGTCAAGCATGTTCCATCCACCAATATAAGAACTAAGATCAAGGTACTGAAATGTAATTCCAGTATTTTCTTTAACCGACAATGCCTCACCAAAAAGATTATCCCAAACTACGCGAATAATACAGGTACCGATTACGTCCCCAGTACCAAGTTTCAATGTAAACAATGGGATCCCGTTGGATAATAATTCTTGACTGTACCTTAACAACAATGTTCTAAGTTGGCCTAAGGATTGCCGTTTAACAGCCGAAACATGTCGCCAAGAATAACCCAGTTATAATTAAGCATCTGGTTTTTATAGATGTTGTGTATTGATGGTACTAATTATAATATATTTTGATGATACACAACGGGATGGCCCCTTTCAAATAATATAATTGTAGCCGAACATTGTTGGAACAACAGAGACAGCAATTACTGGCATCAGTTGCAGGCAGTTTGGGAATTTCCATCTTAAATTTCATTGTCTACTTCATTTCAAGGAACCGCTGGATACAGAGATCTTTCAGCGGGAAAGATGGTTAGCGGCAGACAAAGGAATTGGAAGGCTGACGCTGGTAGTCGAGTAAGAGAGCAGTACCAGTGAGGTGGTGTATAGTGTGGTCACCAAAAACGAAGGTTATTACTTCTGGAGGGAAGCGACAGTTGCTTTCTTTTCTTTTGGTAGAATATTTTATTTGGTTAATTGGATAAGAGTAGACTTTATACCTGAAATACAAATAAATACATAAACAAATAATGAAAAAGATATGTGATTCTATGAACCCACCTGTATCCCAAACAAAGTTCTCCTACCAGACTGAGCATGTTGGGACATATCAGATACAAAGGGAGATCGTGTACATAATCTTGGGGATGAATTTTGTAGGAAAGTCAACAAAAATGGAGGGGTAAGCATTTTTGTTCGTAAGTCCATTTCACTAATATTAATTTGATCGAATATTGCAAAGCAAAAGATCTGGAAGCATGTGCAGTACAAATTCATCTACAGTCTTGCATTATCTGTATAACTATTTATAAATTCACTTTATTTTTACCAACTTATGCACTGGTAAAAATAAAGTGAATTGAATCAATATGCATGGTGCTACAGTGAAACTATTTATAAATCTTCATCTGGCAATTTTTTTGTACTTTTTAAAGAATCTTGCATCTATCTTAAATTCTATACATAGCAATTCAATAGAATTAGTTACATGTGGTGATCTACAGATAAATTACCTCAATGATAACTATAAGAAACAACTACTGAACATCTTGTTGGCTTCCTTTTGCCTACACAGGACAGTACAATTTCCTACAAGAATTCTTTATAACTCTCCTACTGCAACTGATAATATTCATAACAATAAGTTTAAAAATGACAATTTTATCCCAGCTCACATAGTGTGAGATACAGAGAGCATTGTTAAATACATAATAAATAAATAATTACACAAATTGCTAACAACAGTGCATAAAAGAACAACGACCCACAACTCTTAAACATACATTATGCTAAGAAAGGCTGGTGATTGTTGACATATTATCACTATTCACTGCCATACACAATGCTCAGAATGAAAAGTGCACATGTTCACGAATGTTTGTGCACATGTGTAGCAAGATTTCCACGTTGCGTAAATCCTTTATTGCACTGTGCGCATTTGAAAGGCTTCTCACCTGTGTGAATTCGTTTATGTACTTCAAGGTTTCCAGCGCGTGTGAACTGCTTATTGCACACATCACATAAGTAAAATTTATCCTTCCTATGTACACGCATGTGTCTTGAGAAATCACAGCATCTTGAGAAAGTCTTCTCACACTGTCCACATTGATATGGGTTTTCACCCGAATGCGTTCGTCTATGTAGCACTAAGTACTTAACTTCAGTAAACACTCTGGTGCAGACTTCACATTTGTAGGGTTCTTCTCCAGTATGGAAAGTCATGTGCCTTGCAAGCTGTCCATTCTGTAGGAACACTATATTGCAGATCACACATCGGTACCCCTTCTCTTCCTCAGTATGAATTCGTACGTGTGTTGCAAGAGCACCACTCTGTGAGAACCCTTTATCGCACACATCACACTGAAATGGTTTCTCTCCTGTGTGGGTGCGTACATGTCTGGTGAGATCTCCACTTTGAACGAAACCTTTGTTACATATTTTACACTGAAATGGCTTTTCTCCAGTGTGTCTACGAAAATGTCTAATAAGGATCTTCCTCTTTGAAAACAAGTTGTTACATATTTCGCATCTGAAATGTTTCATTCGTGCTTTCTCAAGTTGATCGTTAGTAGCAACATGCATCATTGCAAGTGAGTTCTGCTCAATATAAATACCATCTTCTCTAATGTGTTTGTTTTTATAGCATGCATCAAATGTGACTGAAGAAATGCTACTGTCCACATGATCCCCTTCTTCCCTGTGTTGCTCCATCCTGAGAGAGAGAAATGAGACCTGTATTGCCTGTATTTTGTTCTGTAGCTGCAGAATCCTTATCATCCTTCCACGTTCAAAGATAACGTTCTGAAACTGGCAACTCTGTCATATAAAAAATGGAATAACTAATAATTTTACATAAATGATGTGAAGTGTAGTGATGTGGAGTGAAATGACAAGATTTATGTGAAGTGATTTTATTTTGAAGTTAAGTGAAATGAGTTACAGTGAAGCTCTTGGGGATAAAAGTGGCATGTACTTTAGGGTGACCTCATACTGAGGGTACTTGATTATATTGTGACCATTTCATTTGGGTATATCTTGTACTATGTTTGTTTTAACTTGTACTGTGGTTGTTTTAACTTGTTTTGTAGTGTGTGGGTGTTTTGGTAATATGTGTACTTGTATTTACTGTGTTTTGCATTGTTTGTACCGTGTTTTTTGTATTGTTTCATTAATGTATATTCATTATTATTTGTTTTGCCTGTACTAGTGTAAGGACTACTGTCACCGAGTGACAACTCAATTGCAGTTCATAATAATAATAATAATAATAAAACTGTGATTGGACAGTCAGCACAGTGATTAGGCTCTGAGCCACACTCAAAAGAATAATTTTAAATACATTCCATGGGGCAGAAGAAATGCAAAACGAACCACATGTGAAGGAAAGACCAACAGTAATGCTAATGGTGAACAGGCCAACAAATTCATAACCTGAAGTTGATAATTATGAAACAAATATTAATCTCATGACAATAATCAACATGACACTCACCTTCCCAAGCTTACTTTATGTTCCTCAACTGTTACTTCATTTATTGATTCTTCTTTCACTGCCCCAACATCCCACAACTCTGTCTGGTACAAAAAAATCCCAAATTAATAACTGAATCATTTTTGCATCAGCAGATGTGATTGCCAGTACAAGTGTGATGAGTACTTAGATGACAGTCTTCTGGGAGTTTCATACTAGAGACAGTCACATCACATAAGGCAATGTCTGTCTGTGTCAGTGCGTACCAGTCACAAACACAAAATCTGGTTCTGTTGGAGAATAAATTCTTCAACATTGAAGCCATAAGAACAGCCGTATTTCTTAATCCTCCCACCACTCTATTACAGATACAAAATTTCTGGTGACAAAATATTAGCCCTTTAAAAAACTGGTTTTCAACACAAAGTAGCATTGTAAATAATTATGTGCAGCCATCCACTTCAGCATTTTCAACAGAAGCTCTTCTGTGGCATGCATTTCAAACCGATTTGGAATGCAGAATGAAATACAATTAATGTCAACATGAATTACATCACCAAACTACCTCTCCATTAAATTGCCTGTAACATGGGAACTGTCTGAGAATTCTGTCATAACAGTTTAAGGGGCAGTGGTATTTACATATGCCACCTGAATTTAAGTTTTTTTTTTCTTTTTAACAGAGTTACAATTAGATCTTTGAATAAACAGTGCTAATTGCTCTGAATGTCCACTAGCTAAATAAATTTCATAATTGATTGTTTTGTGTTGTCCGTGATGTAGAAACTAAGCTTTTATGTTTACCATTGAGATAACCTACAGCTTTCAAAGGTTAAATATGCTACAATTTGTAACAGAGAGTGTAAAACTTAATGTGCTGCACCACAAAGACCGTAACACCACATCTCACCTTAACTTCCATTTTTATTACAGGATCTTCCTGGTTTGAACCAATATGCTGACCATGGCACAGAAAATGTCCTGGGCAGGTCTCGCTATCAGAATCAGGCTCCACTTTGATTATATCCATATTGTGCTGGAACACAATATTGATCTTCCACTAACAAAATTAGTAAAACGTTCTGATGACGAAAATCCTACCAACACAGAAGTTTAATAAACAATGTCATGCTAATTATCTTCTTTGCAACATATGAGTATGTCTTTATATCTGACACTTGGTGTTTGCTTTTTTAGCATTTCTTGTTTTTTAGTGATGTGCGAGGAACTGGCCCGCTGCATCAACCCCCAACCTGGAGGACCAGGTGATTTTTGGTCAAGGTTTTCTTCCTCTAGCCCTTGATAAATCAATACGAAACTGCTGGGTAGCAGTGCTAGTTTTGGTACACCCCGGGTATTTTATTTCCCCGGTACCCACCATATCTGGTGAGCGTTCCCCTATCCACCACCTGGTGAGGTGCCCGATGGACATCCAAGAAAAACGTGGATGGAAGGAGTACAAGCAGCCATGACAAGAAGAAATTTAGAACCAGATCAATGGAGAAACAGAGAGGAATGGCGTTTGGTTTCCGAAACACAGCAACAGCTGTTAAAAAACTGGATGGATAGATAGATATCTGATACTACATTCATCTGTGAAGAAGTTATCCCTATGCATAATTAAGCAGCACACCATGAAGGCATATCTGAGAAAACAGAAGTATAGCTCCATGTATTCTTAACCTTGACACTAGCTAGGAGTCAATGGAGGCTATGTAATTTAAAATTACAATCTTGAATGTTATAGATATGAAATATTTTAAAACTACTGAGGGACAAACAAGAAAAAATGACATTTTAGGGATGTCATTGCTAGCAGAGTCACGTGAGAAATGACTACACTGGTCTGGCCATGTAAAAGTAATGGGCAGAAAAAGGATAATGTGCGCTTCAGAATTAACACTTAAAAGTAGCGATCTGTGGAATGAACCAGAATAAGATAGTTCAGCTGGGTGCAAGATGGCATAAAGAAAGAGGAAATATCTGGTGAGAACTGGAAAAGCAATGACCATGGAAGAAATGTACAATATTTGAGATATTTAATTAACTGACCTGAATGAAATGGAAATTATGCTACAAGAAGGAAGAAAAAAACTGTAAGAATTTGAAATGAGACAATCATGAACTCAAGAAATCATGGTTCAATTCCCAACACACATACAAGATTTTCCTTTCTCCAAAATGTACATACAAGGTGGTTCAAATATGACCGGGACTGATTTTTTTTAAAAACCATAATTGCTCATCACTCTAGCAACTCCCAGACAGGACTGAACAGGTTCTAACCCGAGCAGGAGGGAGGGTGTATAAGATGAAAAACTTTCATTTAATTGATTTAATAGGGTCCAACCAACTTCCAATTCCATGGGTAACAGCAGCTCTTTCTCCAGGGATAAAGCAGCAGGGGTATTAAACTCCCCACTCATGTTCATCTACTGCAAAGACTGAGTACAGCTATACCTTCAATGTCTTCATAACGTACACAGGAGCAATGTTACATTTACAGCTATGACCTACAGCAAACCTCTGTCCCTGCAGTCAAGAAAGTACACATGAAAAACCTCAAGATATCAAAGTATGAACTACAAACTGGATAAGTGGCATCCAACCTCTACTATGTGATATTTTAAATACAGTATAATTGTTTCAATCTGGACACCAATATTCCAGAAATTCTGATACTTTGCAATAGCAAATCCTGATCCATAAGTCCAGATTTGCCACTGAAGGAAAGCTCACGACATATTTTACAGTATAATTGCATAATATGGGAAAAGGAAATTATCAGGCCCATTGCCAAGGGGATGCAAGTGGGTGCAATGTATCCGTAAGGAATATGCAAAATATCAAAGACAAACCGCTGATCAGCCCACTAAAGAAGATGCAATACCCTACTGCATCCACATGTAGCCTCTACTGAACTGCCGTGATTAGAAACAACTCATTTTAAAAAATATGTACATATGTGAGATGTTTAGTACACTGTTATACAGCATATTACATAAATAAAGGGTTGACTCTATGGTCCTGACAAAGGCACTTTTTATACTTATTAATACATAATACATATACATATATATATATATATATTTGAAGTTTTCCATTCCAAAGTGTTATGACATACAAATAAACACTATACATCAGTCAATAACACAACTTTTACTTTATATACAATGGTATATATGTCAGGGCAACATGTTTCGACCTAGTCGGTCATCCTCAGGCCCTCCAAGAAAACAGATCCAAGAGCTGTTTAGTTTATCCGCATTGTGGGATCCCAAATGCTTACATGTTTCAGTTACAGAAGCAAAGTGTATAGGTTGTATAAATTGAACTTGTTATATGACGGTTTTAACTTCTTCTTATCTGATATGGTAGTATGCTAAAATCACTGTATAAAATATAAAAACTTTTGTTGTTTTAGTTTCAAAAATTCTTCAAGCAAGGTAGTATGCTAAAATGACTGACACACACACACACATATATATATACACCATTGTATATAAAATAAAAGTTGTTATTCCCTGACATATAGTATTTACTTGCATATATATATATATATATATATATATATAATTTTATACGTTTATACACATATGTACATATGTGCACCCACACTGGAAGCCGCTGCACCCACTTTGTTCATGGTCTGGCTACAGGCCTGGAACTGACAAAAAGCATGACATATCTCATCCCTGAAAACTGGTCTTCTGATAGGGATTCAATTTTGAAATAAGCACAAAGCAGTGCCACAACTCAAGTTCTCACAGATGTGCTCACGTATATTCAACTTCCGGGACATCTCCTTTTCTTGGACTACCCTGACGACGGAAACAGCATAGTTCTCCGAAACGTCGATTAACTATATATGCAAGTCTGCACAAGGTTATATCCCAGGAGAACTGAATCTTCGATATTAAACTCTTTTCCTAACCTCAACAACGATACATTCGACAACCTCTATGTTGCCACCTAACAAAAATTCTTTGTTCTATCTTTTCCACAAAAAAAAAAAAAGTACGCAATCAAACGCGAGTTTCCTTACTTACTATAATTTAGAGGTGTAACTTAATTAGAAACCTCTTCATTCGAACGTCAGATTCAATAAACAATTTGACGTCGCTGTCCCCCTGATCATTCTCCGTATTTTCGCTTGAATCTTGAACTATTACAATAACGGACGACACATGTGGCGACGGGATCCAAAGGATTTCAATTAGCACTCCAACATCAAAACCAGACAAGGGACTCCATCGTGTTCCCGCGCCACTTTCAATCACTTGTGCTCACAGCCTACGTGCCAATCCTTCGCCATCTGACTCGAACAACGGGTGCTTTATATGCAGACCTATATACGTTTATGATATATCGCTAAATTCTTCTTCGAATTAGAAATGTTTCGAACAAAATTGTAGAGAAAATCAAAATACACATATTATGTTCAACTTTTTTTTCCGAAAATCGTGCGCTTGCAAAAAAAAATGGCAGAGCAAGACAGGCCACAGATGACAATACAATTAGGCGCATGCGCCTTGCCCGCGAGATAACTAAGGCGATAGATACACACACGCACAGCATGTGTAATACTCATTGCTTCTCCGCTGTAGCAATGGTTACGCCTTATGTAAACGTTATACTTACCCTCCCTCTCTTGTTAATAGAGCCAACAACTGTTTCCACCTCTGTGATAATTTCTTCCTTATTCCAAAGACAGTGCAGAAGCGAAATGCCTACAGCTTTGTTGTTGGGATACACGACGGAAAGGACCACGTAGATAACCTGGGAGAAGATGGGAAAATAACATTAATATTGATCGTTTTTCTTTTATTTTTGTTTACTTATTAATTTATTATTTGTCTATTTAATTCTCCCTGGTTAAAGCGTCTGCAGCGTTCTGCACGTCAAGAAACCAGCCTGCCTGTTCTAGCAGCACGTAATAACTGCTAAAAGGTAGAGATAAATTTAAAGTTCTCCTTTAACAGACCGGGAAAGCCCAGGGGGGAAAGTAGAGGCCTAGCTCTACACTGTAACCTCGGCGCTAAATAGGGGTGGGTGGTGAACGCCCCGCCCCGGCGGCTGTACTTCCGAGAGAAATCCGGAACCCATTGTGTAGTGGGCCGGTCTCGGGGGCGTTACGGATGGGTGCGTAAACTCTCGCCACGCCGGGGTTCGAGCCCCAAACTGTCCAGCCCGTAGCGAGTCGTTACACCGACGAAGCTATCTCGGTCACCCAAGGTGATGGGTTAACGTTTTGAGCGCACCATTATAGTTTTTGTACAAATACAGTGCGTTCGGAAAGTCGCTGTGCACTTAGGCTACGGTAGAGTCCAGTTGAAATGTGATGACACACGGTGACGCACAAGAGGGGAAGTTCGGAAAGTCGCCGTGCACTTATAAAAGGTGTTGGAAGTGATGTCCATGAGCGTCTATTCGGGCCCGAACCCGTTTAAATTTATTCGCAAACACTTTCTGCAGATCTGCTTGTGCTTAAGTGCACAGCGACTTTCCGAAAGTACGGTATTTCAAACTCTAGCGTTATGCCTTGGCATCTGCAAATAAGTCTGCTTTGTTACAGTGACACTAAAATAGAAATGACCAATGCATTTGTATGTCAAATGCCACACCACACCATTCTGTGTGTTTTCAAAAAGGATTATCTTTCGACTAGTATGAGGCTCTGGATTCAGGTGGTTCAGCATTTGTCACTTTGTCTCTGGGTTAATTTCACTGCATTTTGAAGGATCCTTGTGAAAAACTAACCCAATGAAATAGCAACACATCCCAGAAGACCAATACCTTCAAAAAAATAAAGAAATAAAATAAATATATTTTGCATCTGAGTTTGGATGGAAATCATTGTCAGGTGAACAATTAACAGCTTATGAACACAACTAAAATATGAACAACATGCTGATACAGTTGGACAGGAAATGTGAGGTGAAATTGTATGTTATCAAATTAAATTCATTAACAGACAATGTTTCCAATCCACCAGTGTGTTTATTTAATTATGTAAACTATTAAGCATTTATGGAACTCTTAAAAGTCCAGTGTTTACATTTAACCAATCATATGTAAAATATGATCTAGAACTCAATAAATAATTTTGACAAACACTCAGTACCTGTTTAATGAGCAAAATCAAATATTCTGAAAGAGTCACATCTAGCAAGAAGTGTTAAATTTAAGCCACTAATCTGAAAAGAAGAAAAACAGAAGAAAAGAAAAAGAAGAACTATTCAATACATTATAATATCTGTCACACTATATGACATCTTCTTTTTGCCAATCATGGTTCTGTATCCCACAGCCATTACAAACTCAAAATGTATCAAGGCATTTTTTTTATTTTGTACAATGACCAACCAATGCACAATTAACTGACAAATTATTATACTGCTCCTACATGTTTCGACACTATTGTGTTATCCTCAGGGTGCTCATAGTTGGTACCTTGCTAAGTTACACAGTATGTCAGTGCAGTTGTTTGTAATACAATTTAAAATTTCACAACTGCATTGACATACATGTGTAATTTTTTTTTTTACATTCATTGTTCCGTGCATCATTGTAATTCTTTAAAATAACCAACACGATGTCACTTGTAGACTATCCTTTATTTTCATGGGTAGTCGTCATTCACTCTCTACATGTTTC
>Ga0131853_10019219_pt1 | contig 12436 bp, 4 predicted proteins | sample TergutLab28metaG_FD_92764 | JGI IMG/M metagenome (GOLD analysis project Ga0131853, IMG submission 92764) | Labiotermes labralis P1 segment gut microbial communities from Petit-Saut dam, French Guiana - Lab288 P1 (version 2) (version 2) | ecosystem: Host-associated > Arthropoda: Insects >...
CTACTACTTCTAATAATAATAATAATAATAATAATACTGCTACTAATACTACTACTTCTAATAATAATAATAATAATACTGCTACTAATACTACTACTTCTAATAATAATAATAATAATAATAATACTGCTACTAATACTACTACTTCTAATAATAATAATAATAATAATAATACTGCTTGTGGTTTTAAAATACGAAGTCTTTGCAATAGAAATACAATCTATGTGGAATAAAAGAGCAAACGTGGCATCAATAATAAGAGGGGCAACTCGAATCTTCTCCAAATCGTTCAGACGATACCGGAGGAACACGTGTGGAAAGAACGATATGAAGGAACTACAGAAAACAGGCATATTGGGCACTGCACACACACACACTGTGGAAAGTACTAACGTAAAAGTACAGAAGGTTTATCACGGTAAATACAAATACGCAGAAAACAACAGACTCCTGGTAGAAATTGGATGGGACACTGGGGGGGGTGTACCGTCAATAGTCTGGAAAATTTAGCGGAGAGAAAAATCTCTTTCCCTCGCCGGGATTCGAATCAGCGTCATCACCATACCGACTGAGATATCACTAATAATAATAATAATAATAATAATAATAATAATTGCAATAAAAATAACAGCAATTTTCTCATTCTATTCGGAACTGTATTGCCTGATGAACGAACTGGCTATGGAATTACTAGCCCATTACTTACAAGGGTTACGTAGAACATGGAACCATAAATAGCGAATAACGATGAAAATAGGACGCAGAGATCGTGGTCTGTTCCAAAACACAAAAACAGAAACTTACAAATATTTGTACAGAGATGATTTTGCGATTCAAGCGCAGCTTGCAACTATTTTCATCGCCAAGCAAATTATGTAATTTTAATGGATTTCTTCATCCAGTATTATTGAGGTACTCGGTTAAAGGTTCATGAGTTGAGTGGGGAGTATGTAGCTGGCCTGGGGGAGGTGGAAAATAGATGTTACAACGCAGTCAGACAAAGTAAAGGAAATGTAACACGCGAGAAATGGTGGGTAATGTCAATATGGAACTTCGAGAAAAAGGGTTTGTGGACGTGATTCGTATGGGACACTGGAAGGTCCGGTGGGAAGAGAATTGAAACTTCGGGCTAACGCACTGCAGGAAGGTCGTGAAGATTTGAGCCACCATCATGTCAAGTTGGAATCGAGCCCACGAACCTGACACCTTTTTCGTCGGTGGTGGTGATGGTGGTTGTAGTATGAGTAGAATTAGTAACAGCAAAAGTAGTAGTAGTAGTAGCAGTAGTAGTCAGAGAAGCACCCAGAATTCCCTCGAGTTGTTCAGTTACTTGGAAAAAAATAGCGTAGTTGGTATAGAGACCCGTTAAGGGTTGGACGGTACGGGGATCGAATCCCGGTGGGTGTGAGATTTTCCGCACATGTCCAGACCGGGACTGGGCCCACCCAGCCTCCTGTACAATGGGTACTGGGTCTTTGCCGGGGGTAAAGCGACCAGGGCTTAGCGTTGACCACCCACACCACCCACCACCGAAATTAAAGAAAGAGTAGAACAATACTTATATTCTTCCTCTAGCATTTCGTGGCATGTTATAGGGTGATCTTCGTTCATTTTGTAGGAGTAACTAGAACACGACTATAGGTGAAAAACCGGAGTTCCATCCCCGGTAATGGTAGGGAAATTATTGCAAACACTGCATCCAGATCGACCCTGGATAGCACCCGGCCTCCTATCGAATGGATAACGGTACTTATCAACCAGTGGGTCGGGGGATATATCTACCGTTAAGTGAAACGGACCATGCTTAGAATAACAGGACAGAAAACGAATTAAATAATACTTGCTACACGACTCTAAATGGAAGACGAATTTGTACTCCATACAGGCTAATGTGGTCACAGCTAGAAATATTCTTCCTCCTGTAGGTACCAGGTACTTACTTATCAAGTAGACATGCATGTATAGACATAAATGAAACAATAAACTGCTAATCTGTAACATTTTAGATTGTCGTTATTTGTGAGAATTTAGTGTCAAGGACAAGACTACTTGGGGTTGTACCTACACTTTTCTATGCATCCTGGCGGTGTTGTGCGTGACCGAATGCAGGTAAAAATTTACTTTTTCATCTTCACTTAACGATGGAAGAAGGGAAATGGAAGGGTGAAAGCACAGGAAAGAGACGTAACGAAACTGGGCATGTTTCTATAACAGCAAATATAATGACAATCATCATCATCCGTCACGAGTTAGGCCTTGATAGACCTGTTTCGGCCTCGTCTAACAGTCTCTTCAAAGGTCTTCCAAGTCGTCTTCGTCCGTTTGGTCCACAATTCAGCATTATTTTTGGCACCCTGTTGTTGTTCATTCTTGTTGGATGTCGTAGAAAATTCGATTAATATCCTCTTTGTTTCTCGTCGACTGGTTCTACTTTAAACTCTTCCAAAATTTCTTCATTCCTTTTGTGGCCAAAACGTGTGTGTCCCGCTGTTATGAAATATTTCATCTGGAGTAATGTCAGCCATTTTTTGTCCTTTTGATTATGGAGAATAACTGGGAGAGCCAGTGAATTATATAGTTCTGTTCTTGAAGACTGCTGGACCCAAGTTGGTTTACAGTTGTTATTTGAAGTATTTGAAAATAATTTACAGTTTTTGTTGAACATCTTCATTTTCACAAGAAATTTCACAATGGAGATATTAAAAATTCTCGATTTGTTGTAAACATTTTTTGTCCAGAATGATTTTACATTTTACTTCGTCTTGTCCTAAAAATGCCTTTTTTTCTGGTGACATTCCGTTTCCAAATACTTGTTTCTGTAAATTATCCTCTGCAAAAAACAATACTGTTTATTTTTGTACTGGTATCTTAAGTAATGTCTTTGTGTAAATCTGGTTCCATTTTACTATTAATTCATTCTGGTAAATGTTAAATAATAATGATGACGATGGTGATAATAACAATGGAGTATTCAAGTGAAACTGGGATATAATAATGTATGTAAAAAATGAAGTAGGGAACAGGAGGGGCGGGAAACTCACCAACACTGCGCGACCGAAACCGACCACTGATGACACACATGTCTCGCGATGAGAAAGAGACGACCAAAGGACAGAGCTTTGTCATAGGCAACCATTTACCTTACACGCACTCTAAATCGTGGACGGGGATGGCATAGCCGCTATAGCGATTCACTACGGGCTGGACGGTCCAGGGATCGAATGCTAGTGGGGGCGTGATTTTCCTCACCAGTCCAAAAAGGCCCCGATACCCCCCCCCCCCGGCCTCTTATACAATTGACACCGAGTTTTTCCTCGGGGTAAAGTGGTACGAGAGTCGCGTTGAACACCCAATCCCATCTAGCGCCGAGGTTAAAGAAAGGGTATGGCTATAACTCTATTTCTCTTCTGGGCCTTTATGGCCTCTTCTCTGGTGAGCTTCAGTTTTCCTTACAATTTAAATCTTCGGGTGTTTCCAGGCTTTGATTAGTTCAGTGCATGTGCAGAAACAAAAGAAACTTCAAAATTGGGCGTATTACGCACTGAACTATAAACAAACCGTCGCATTTCAACGTCTTCGCCTTTGTATCTAATAAAAAGGGATTAATGTGAAAAACGTACGTATTATTCGAAAGTGATCGTAAACCCAAGACGTAGAAGACATAAAAAGCTAAATGTTTCAGCAGAGAACTTCTGAGGAGTTCTCATTACGACCAGTTCTGTTCACCACTTTTGACTAAGAAGTTATACTGCAGTAATTCGATAAAATTTAGACCTCGTCAAATTGCCATCAACAAGTAGCACATGAAATTTAAACAGATAATTACGTAGGTTATTCGGAAAGAAAGTACCGTCTGCGCATATTTCTCGCGCATCCTCGAGACTGTCACTTTGCGCATGTGCAGCGATTTCCTCTATCAATTGAGAAGCCACAGACACCATTTCGTGAAATTCGTGTTATGTTTATATTTGTTCTTGTGCGTTAAACATGTTTGAGACAATTGAAGGGGCCGTCGACTGTGAAATAGGTCAGTAATTCGTATTTTGAACACTAGGAATGTGCTACCAAGTGAGATTCATCACCAGATCTGTCAATTGTATGGTGACAATGCGATGAGTGTTGGCATGGTTAGGAAATGGGTTCGGATGTTCAATGTATGACGAGAGAACATGCACGACGAGGCGCGAAGTGGGCGTCCATCTTTGGTGAATGACGATTTGGTGTTAAGTTCAACGAAAGAGTGCGTGACGACAGATGTTTCACAATTTCTGATCTGTCCTTGCACTTTCCTCAGATTTCAAGGACTCTTATCTATGACATTGTCAGTAGTCATTTGGGTTATCGGCGACCGAATTCTATGAGGAGGGTATACAAAAACTTGTGCCCCGCTACGATAAGTGCATCAGTAATGGCGGCGAATATGTGGGAAAATAGTTTGAAGAATGTAGAATGTAATAACAATAAAATTATATACGAAATCTTACCTTAATTTTTTACAGCGAAACGGTACATACTTTCTGAATAAGCCTCGTAAAATAACAGGACCTAATATCCCAGGCCTATAGTAGGATAACATTAATAGCTGTAGCTCAGTTCCTTACTTTACATTACTTATGTTACGTTATATGTATGTGCAGTAGTGCAATACATGACAGAATGGGAATCACTGGGAGACTGAGCCAATGACCTCATCTTGACCCTGACAGCGAAGTCATTCAAGTGCCCAGGTCGCTGTCCACCCATCTGAAAGACATTTTGTTCCATTTAATTTTTTATTCCGAGGCATGGTTCACGTCCATCAAAATTAGACGCTACACAGTGCAGTGTTTTAACGGAGATGACGTTGATTTATGCATACGGACGGTACATTCTCTACATATAAATGAGGAAATTAATGTTAACAAGTGCAAGCACTTTGCAAGGTTCTGAACCTTAGGCAAGTGCCTCGCCGCAATTTATGAATTTCCTTCCATTTATTATTACACGTTGCTTTAAATCTGGAATGTTCGAATAAGTCTTTCGTAACTAACACAAACACTCCGAAAACGCAAAACTTGCATTCTGAACGCAAAGAGTGTGCATCATTTTACAGTAAGAAGCTCGCGCATTTTTCTTCAAACTCTTTTCAGGTTCTTCCTCTTCCGCCAGCACATTATTTGAAGCAACATCCTCGCCGACACCGTCAGCCTCTTTCCTTTCCTTCATTTGAAAGACCACGTTTTACACCCACATAATATAACGGCTAAAATTATAATTACTTGTATTTTAAAGTCTTCATTTTATAAGTCAATTAAAGGAAAGATTCAGAAATTATATGGTAGAAAACTACAGGTCTTTAGAAAGAGGGCACCGAAATACGTGTTCCATATTGTTGGCATCACTCCCTAAACAAGTGTTTACCAACCAGTATTCTAAGAACATCTTAAGGGGTTCCATGAGAAATTTTGAGCTGATTTCATTAAACATTTAGAAATACTGAAACGCTGTGAACCAACACAAATATCCCTCGAAAGACAAGAAAAATGATTCGCGTTCGTTTCCAATAATGTAAGCTGAATTATATATATATATATATTGTAGCCCATCTTTTTAGTATAGTTGTTTCTTAGGATTGTTGGCGTCAGTTACGGACGGTTCATGGCCATGCGTTATAGGTTAATCTGTCAACGTATATTCAGGACCGTTGGTGATAGCTAGGAGGGGAGAGATTTAAACGCCGAAACAGTTAGGAGCTGATAACGGACGCTAGCAATCCAGTAAGGAAGTCAGTCGCGTACGAGTGTGGTGTAGGTGGGAGTGCAGAGAAATGACTGTGTCAGTTTCCAAGAAATGATCTAGTTGTTTTACTGGATATAACACTCCATTATTTTATATAAAGAATAAATTGAGTAAATAAAAAACAACAAGTAAAAGGAAATAATTAAAACTATATGTGATTGGGTAAACCAAACCCGTTTCCCGAAAGAGGATCACCTACCAGACTGAGCGCGTCTGGACAACAAAGTTACAAAGGGTGATCGTGTAGAATATACATAGTGGCTGTTTACTTGTTAATATCCTAAACAATAATTTAGAAGTAATTGTCGTGCGCTTTCCGCTACCAGCCTTCCGGAATGTAATCTTTTTTTATACATGGCCATTCATCAAGGTAAGAAGCAATATTTTAAGGGTTTTCTCCCTGCGAGAAATGTTGGGAAACACTAGTCTGAATAGAGTAACTTATATTAAAGCAGGAATGTGATGAGACTTCGCCTTGCAAGAATGTTACAAGCACTCGACATAGTTCTGTAGCGACCTGTCAGGCACCCCAGAATAGTTCCACATCTGACACAGTCTAGAACGGCATGCTTTAATCGACATAGGAAAATGACTTGAGCAATCGAATTGTCCCATGATTCAGTGCGACTCGCATTGACGCGGTGACACATACATAGGAAGGACAAGAAGGTGAGGTACGTTAACCTCCGCCGGCAATGAACTTACCAGTGTCACATCTTTGAAAGAGACATTGCTAGACAAACACTACGCCAAACTATAATTTATTCAAGAGTCACTGGTAGTTTCATTACACGAGATTGCTCGGGTTTTTAGACTTACGTTTAGGGATTGTAATATAATATGGGGAAGTTGGTTTTTGGTTTATGGCATGTTTTTAATAGTCTGTTCGTACTTACATGATTCAGTTAAACTGGCAAATTGTTGTTTAAATACTCGGAATGTTGAACAATTGTAAAACAACTTGGATCCAGAAATCGTCAAGAACAAAAGTAAATGATAATCTGGCTCTCCCAGTTATTCTCCATAGAAAAGAAATTTTGAATCTCAGAAAAAGGATAAAAAACGACTGACGTCATTCAAGGTGAAAATTTTCACACACACACACACACACACACACCTTTTGAACACAAAAGGAATGTAGAAATTTTGCAAGCGGTGAAAAGTAGAACCAGATGACGAGAAACTAATAAGATACAAATGAAATTGGCTACGACATGCAACAAGAATGAACAACAACAGGGTGCCAAAAATAATGCTGAATTGTGGACCAAATGGACGAAGACGACTTGGAAGACCTTTCAAGAGACTGTTAGACGAGGCCGAAACAGGTCTATCAAGGCCTATCTCAGGACGGTTGATGATGGTAATAACGATGGTTCAGTTATTTAAAACAGTAATATCATAAAAATCCTCCATGCAACGTCAAGGAGCCTGCTTCAGCATAACTTGTATTTGTCACCGCCACGCAGAGCAGCGCAACTTTCCAGCAGCCTTGCAATACCGAAGTTGGGCTGGAAATGGGAGCAAAAGTGTATAGACTTGGTCTATCTAGACTTATCAACTTTACCTTCGAAGTTATTTCCAGTGCCTGAAAACCTTAAGAGGAAGACATGTAACAAATAGTTCTCTACAGCTAACGAGAGAAAACAGATTAACTACATATACGCCGCAATAACTTTGATAATCAACACCTAAAAAGTAGCACCCATAGATAGACAGTAATATATTAGGAGCATTCAGACACTTAGCGTCAATAAACAACCAACGTGTTGTGCCTTCAGTAACAACACAACAGCTGTATTTCCTTAAAACCACGTAATGTTGGGAGCCTTCATTCTATTGTTTGACAGCTGTAATTACAGTTACAATACAATAACAAACTCCTTAATTTCATTCATCTTGTATGAACTGCGAGTCAAGGCACGCGTCCACCATTACTGTCGGCTCATGAAGAGGGCACGAAATGTTGAGTGCTAATAGTTGATACAGAAATAAAGCTAAAAAAACATACATTCTCGTTTTCTCGGCTTCTGAGGTCCTGTAACTGTCCTGTTATTCAGAGACAAGTGGGAATGCAAGAAATATAAGTACTGAGTTGCTGAAACACTTTCACCATGTACTGTGTCATGAAGTGTGATACTGTTGTAAACACAGTCACTTTGAAATGAGTTTAACCATTTAAAGACGAAATTTGTGCTTTATATAAGGACTCAGCGCGTACCGCGCAGTAAACACTCTCCACCTCAGTTATACGATAACAAAGAATTTTGTGTATTACAAGTACAGTTGAACGCAACTATATTTTACCTAGTAGTACAGTAGGAATACAACTACATGTTTCGGCCCTATATATGGGCCATCTTCATGTTGTGATTTAACTTACTGAGCAGCTATACAAGATGTGTGGGGTGTGTTTTTGGATTGTGTTGGGGATTGGGTGGGGGGAGAGGCAGGGAACGAGGTCTAATTGTTTCAATAGTGGGTACCATGACCTAGGGCTGTTACAAGTGAATTATCATTAGTGTACATAAACAACTAATGATAATCCACTTGTAACAGCCCTAGGTCATGGTAACAACTATTGAAACAACGAGATCTCTTTCCCCCTCACCCTCTCCCCCCACCCAATCCCAACACCCTCTAAAAACACCCCACACATCTTGTATAGCTGCTCTGTAAGTTAAATCACAACCTGAAGATGGCCCACATATAGGGTCAAAACATGTAGTTGTATTCCTACTGTACTACTAGGTAAAATATAGTTGTGTTCAACTGTACGTGTAATACACAAAATTCTTTGTTATTGAACCAACACAACGGGGATGACGCACCTCAAGGCTCAGTTATACGAGACCAATATGTTAAAGATATGAAAGTAAAAGTCCATACAGAACAGTTAAACGCAGTGTGAGCACCATGTAGAATTTTTGAATGTCAAAACTGGTGGTATGGTAAATAACTGCTAGGCTTTAAAAGTTTAAGGGTAAAACCTCTTAACAGTATGAAGAAATGCGCGTGTGGAAAAGAAGAACAATACAGGCCTAATTGTTTAAGTTAAAATTGAACAGGTAACTCTTTAACGAAACGCAACCAATAGACTTGGATAAAAATTGCAGGATATTGGTCTTGAAATATTCTTGCAAAGCTGTTTGTGTAAATTAGTGAAAACAGGACAACAGTCTGCACTGTGAGCAAGAACGTCCCTTATTTCGCACCACAGCACACCCGTGGGATCCTTACACAGCACGCGTGCTGCACGGCACTGACGTGGCTGTCAGCGGTGAATGCAGTGACATGTCAAAACAGCTGACGTGATTGAGAACAAGACTTCATAACCATAACAACATTACAGATGGCGTACTTTGTGCGCAATACACAGACATAAGGAAGGCGTTCTGCACTTTCGAAATACCATACGGTTTCATAGCACAGGCTGCAGTGTAGAAAAGTCACTGTAGTGACTACACACATCCTGCCGACTACTACCGGGTAATAATTTCCTACTTTTTACACATAGTAGAATAATAACGATAGAACAGAAGATGGATACTAGCTGTATGACGGTGATAAGTGTATGACCTCATCTAATACAAGAAAACCGTTTAATTACTCGTTCAGATGAGTCTCATAGGGTGTGTTTAACTGCGTATAATCTAGAAACCTCAAAACCTAGGCCCGAGTTGGGCTGTTTACCACTTACAAAAATTCAACCTCACACACTCAGAGATACGGATTCATACGCTTCAAAATAGTCCTCTGAAAGGACCCTCCATTTCTTTTGTCAGGTCTGGCCAACTTCAACCTTCGGGAGGATCACACAATTCGTTAAGGACTCGCTTGGGAAACGCATCTGTGTGTACACATAACGAGGGAGGGGAAAGGGGCTGAATGTGTGGCAAAACCGCTATTTACAAACAATATGTTTGTCTAAAACTACGTTTGAATGGCGAGATAGTAGGACTCACTGACCTGGACAAAACACAAATAAATATTGTTTTATTGTGTGCTGTCTTAGAAGTTAGGTAGTACAGTTCCTGAACATTTTCTCTGATAATAAATCTGCCATATTATGTTCTACAGATCCGTTATCCCAGGGTGCTGATAAGTCCTTAGCCCGACCAGCAAGGAAACGAAACAAGCTCGGAAGCATGTCAGAGACGCGCGGGATTTCAACAACGCCGAGACGCGAGCTGTCAACACGTTTTTTTTTCTGCAAGGCAAGGCGCCGAAGGAAATTCACGTCATTCTGACAGAAACATTAGCTTGTTTCCTTCCTTGTCGGGCTAAGGACTTATCAGCACTCATGAATTATGTTTGTTAAACTGTATTACCGAAAATATTCAGGTTACTGAGGGCCACAATACTTTCCTCGAGGGACATATTTTGGCCAGCCCTGACTTACATCATCATTCCATATTACAAATATTACCTCATGTGAGTACCCAAGAAATAGCTGTCCTGCTCCGCAAGAAATAAAAATGCATGTAAGTGACATGTAATAATAATAATAATAACAAAGTCCATCGTTCCTTCTAGGAACATAGGTTGTCTATGAGTCCTTTCTACTTCTGTCTATCGGCTACTATAAACCTTAGTTCATTCCAGCTTCTACCCGCTTCCTTGATTACCGATCTTCTCCAGCTGTTTCTCGGTCTTCCTCTTTTCCTGTTTCCCTGAGGGTTCCAGAGTAGGGCAGCCTTTGGTATCTCTCCATCCTCTTTTCTTAATGTGTGACCAATCCATCTACATTTTCTTTTTCTAATTTCTAAATTTATATCTTCTTGTCCTCTTACTTTCCATAGGCCTTTGTTGGCAATAATATTTGGCCACCATATTCTTAATATATATCTTAGACATCTATTCACAAATGTTTGTATTTTACGCTAAATTTCCTTTGTGACTAGCCAAGTCTCACATCCATACAAAAGTACGGTTTTCACACAAGCATTAAAATCCTAATCTTAGTGTCTTTTCGTAATGACTTAAATAGCCACACTCTTCTCAGTTTGGAGAATGACCCCCTCGCCTTCTGTATTCTTGCATTTATTTCTCTGCTGGTACCTCCATTTTCGGCTACAATACTACCGAAGTAACAAAAATCTGATGATCTTTTAATGTCCTCTCCATTTAATCTGAGCCCTTGCTTTACTATTGTATTAACACGTATCTCTTCTGTCTTTGAAGTATTAATTTCAAGGCCAGCCTTCTTGGATTCCTTCCAGAGATCATCCAGTTTCCTGCACATATGCTCATATTTATGAGATACAAGACATACATCATCTGCATATTCCATATCTTGCAATGATTCCTGTACTCTCCAAGTTAATCCTCTTTTCTTTCCATCCAAGGCTCTACGCAATACACCATCCATAACCAGCAGGAACAGTAATGGTGACAGAAGGCAACATTGTCTGACCCCTGATGATGTCTTAATTGAGTCAGATAACTGTCCTTCATGCAGTACCCTACAGCTGAAGTCCTCATAGCCTTCCTTAATTATATCTATGAATTTGCTGGGAAGTCCCCTAAACTTTAGCTTGTCCCAAATCCATACCCTGCTTAAGGAGTCAAAAGCTCTCTGATAGTCCACAAACAGTAAGTGACATTTACTCCCATATATCTTAGTTATTTTGCAGTATAAGAAATGTACGTACAATAGACACCATGATGTCACTCGCAGTCACAAACGTCATACAGACATGGGTCCGAAAGTCAGCGGTTACTGAGTAACTTTCGTGCGCATGCGCTGATAAACAGGGAAGTTCTAAAATTGGAAGTTCTGTGTGGGCGTTACATGATGTTGCAAGACGTATGAAGGACCCATAATATTGTCCGAAGTTACAGGCTTCACGGCCGGTCGAAGCATAAAGTGCATTTCTAATACCATTATCTAAGAAACGAACTATACAATTACGTACACCAAGAAAATAATTAGAATTACAGTCTATATACAACTTTTGTTTCTACTTATTTTCTTTACATAGTCTACGTATATTTGAACACAACGAAGATGTCTTGTTTAAAAATTCTAAGAACTACATATTTTATGTTTTTAATCAATCTTAACTGTCCAAATCATTTTCAAGACCAATATCCGTAGAGCTCTGTGGAATCAAATGGCTGCAGAGGGGACAACGACTTCTCCTGTAAATCACACGTTTTTAGAAAGAGGGTTAGGAAAGTAATTTTAAGTGAGGAGAAGTGAAGTGTTTTTGAAGCGTCGTGACGAAACGTCCAAAAGTGCAGGGACCTGAAAAATGGGGAGTGAAGAGAAGTGAAGTGATGTGAAGTGAAGTGATGATTTTGTGTGAAATGTATGCATTATCTTTTATTTATAGTTATGTATCTGTATGTACGTTCTGTGATGCAGGTTGTTTCATTATTTGCTTCTATTTGTTATTTTCTAATTACGCGACTTATGTTGTTTAATATTCTTTTTAAGTTTGTCTTCTTGTTTTGTATATTTCTTTTTTTTATTTTGTGTATTCTGTACTTTTGTATTGTTTCGTGAATTTTTTATCCTTTTATATATAGCTGTCTCTTTCTTATTTTCGTACAAGTTTACCGACCACTGCCAAACTGCAGTAAATAAATAAATAAATATCATATCATATCCTATCATCATATAATATCATATCATATCAATCTTATCATATCA
>Ga0131853_10019222_pt1 | contig 12435 bp, 5 predicted proteins | sample TergutLab28metaG_FD_92764 | JGI IMG/M metagenome (GOLD analysis project Ga0131853, IMG submission 92764) | Labiotermes labralis P1 segment gut microbial communities from Petit-Saut dam, French Guiana - Lab288 P1 (version 2) (version 2) | ecosystem: Host-associated > Arthropoda: Insects >...
CTCGCTAGCTCCTGAAGATGGACGTATTAACGTCTGAAACATGTTGAGCAATATATAATAAAGCAAGTGTCATCTAGTTGGTCTACCTTTATTCAAATATCAAGATGATGCACGGTCCAATACTCATAAGATTCTCCTGCCTATTCTTTGTGCTTATTGCCATGATAGCCATGATATACCAATGAAATAATTCCAACGATAGGAACACCATAGTATGGAAATAAATATATCTGATTGAATCGGTTCAGTGTGCTAATTTATTTATGTTATCTATAAATTGTTAAAGTTTACGGGAGTGTGTTCACACTACGTTCCTGTTGGGTAACAGTCTTTAACCGATATCACGTTATGTCGTCTGAATTACCACGTGTCACCCCTTTAATCGTCCAAATCTAGAAACAATAATCAAGACGAGAATTACCTGAGATAAATAGAGCCGTGATAGAATTCGGAGGTCTTCCGTGCAGACGAACTGTTTTTACACTGGGCTAGAACTCTTTATCGTTTAACGATGACATGACCACGAGAAGCATACTGTTCTTCACAACAAATGGCGTAAATATTTACCAGACAACATTTCGGAAAGTCACAGCCTGTACTGTAGTTGAAAATACGCAACACCACCTTCACTTGGGGTACGAAATTTTATGATTTATTTCAGTAGGCGGTACTGAAATTGCGTAAAGGTTTGATGCTGGAGAAGATTATTGATTGCTTCATCCGTACATCTGTTCGTGTTCATGCTATATTGTCTGCTGTTCATTGTGTGATGGACTGCGAGTGTGCACAAGGTTTACTGTTTTGTTTGTTTGTTTTTTTAAGTAAATGAAGTCTGTGAGGCTGTTTGGGGCCCCGAGAAGGCTTGTTGTATTTCAGATTTTTTATTAGACATATTTTGCACATGAAATCGTCATCACTTTAACTGCTCTGTTGTGTCAGGACTACACTATGGTCCCTAAATTTTACTTTTGGATTAGGCCCATACGAGTCTTAGACTGGAGCTGGTGTAAAGTGGCTGCAGTTTTTCTTTTCCAAATTACGGAGAAGTATGAGTTTGTGGTGGCGATTTACAGCGGTAAACTTGTCCTTCATAGGGAACCAGTACAACAACGTTTCCCGATTATCTGTGCGATTGTGAAGGATTACAACGACTTTTGCCTGGGCACCCTATACCGACTTCCAATATCCACTGTTTTTGTCCTGAAGTTTCTAGTAACTGGAAGAGGTTTATACTACCATTGTTACTTCAACTGACTGCGGAGTGCAAAGAGACCCTTTCAAATTCTTCCCAATCCTTGTCCGTTCCGTTGCTATTAGTACTCGAATGCCTTATACGTAGGAGAAAGTACTGTTAAAAGAGGCAGTGTGATGCGTAGGCTATTTTAAATCCTGGTTTATTTAGTTCAGAAGGACGAGAGACTCAAAGAAGGATTGCCAACCTCCATTGCAGACACACACACACATGTACAGACCTTGTAATATTATTTTGAACACAGTTCACTAGCCAAGCTGCAAGTAACGAACCAAAAGAATGACCAAGTAGAGTTCAGATTACCTCAGCTGTGGAAATCTTACACAGAAATATATGATCTTCGTCTCTACGTTAGGGAATATTAAATTGTTTGACACGTACGTCTTTGTACGAAAGACGTCCTGACGCATACGAAGCCAGTAATATACGTTCCCTGCGCCACATTTACACAGGGTCCCGTTGACGCGACTTCTTCAGACAACTTCTGGATGGACTTATTTTTTATTTCTAGGTTTAAATGGGTTTTTTTGTTGTTATTACAACTTCGTACATTTTCTTATTTCTTAATTCTACTGGCCATTAATAGATGTTGTCGTAGCAAGTTGTCACTGCTTTTATGATATACGAGGTTTGTTCAAAAAGTATCCGGACTGACCACAGTACATGAAGTACATAAGGCTTACGGGGTTTTAACCCTAATTGTCTTCAACGTAGTTCCCTTCCGCAGCTACACACTTCGCCCAACGTTTCTGCCACTGTTGGAAACAGTTTGCGAACTCCTCTTTCTGGATGTGTAATAGTGTCTTCGTCGAATTTCGTTTGATGTCCTCCGTTGCCTCAAATCGGTGTCCTTTCAGAACTTTCTTAAGCCTTCGGAATAGGAAAAAGTCACACGGTGTGAGATCTGGTGAGTATGGCGGCTGCTGCAACTGAGCGGTGCCGTGTTTTTCCAAAAACTGCTGCACAAAATGTGACGTGTGTGCAGGCGCATTGTCGTGATGCAGGATCCACACGTTTCATGTGCAGATCGTCAGTTAAAATTGCGTCGCATGAGCCCACGGAGATCCCACAGTCTTCCGCTGTCTCTCGTACTGTCAGTCTCCTGTTATTGCGAACGATTGTTCTAACTTTAGCAATCATTTCCCCGTTTCTCGATGTTGATGGTCGTCCCGAGCGGGGGTCGCTTTCAACGAAGGTTCTACCCTCTTTAAATCGACGGAACCAGTCAAACACTTTTGTACGACCCATTGCATCTTCACCGCATGCTTGCTGCAATAATTGATACGTTTCTGTTGCGGTTTTTCCGATTTTAAAAGCAAACTTGATGCAAATGTTTTGTTCGGTACTTTCACACATCGTAAAAATCGCTATGACACAAACGCACGTGTTACTTCCGCGACCTACTACAGCCAGCTGAGCAAACGCAGCCACTTGCAACTTGTGTCATGAGTTGCTAAGACATGTACGAACATGTCAAGACTGGTTGCAAACACATCCCACCCAGTGAACAACCACTACAATTCCAATCCGATACTATTTGAACAAACCTCGTAAAGTCAACATTTGTGCTGCATGCAATAGTTCTCTCTGCCAGTTAAGTTGTCTTCGACGTCAATCCATCGAATCACTTGTTCTACTGCGCCATTCTGCTTCGCGTGAGATCTGTGATTTGTACTTTAGACGAATTTCTATCTGCCTCCAATTCGCTATGCAGTTCATATGGACGGAACTACCCTGATCAAATTCCAGTATTTTTTGAATGTAAAACAGTTGATGAGACACAGGGCGTTTCTGTATGTACAACCGCAAATACAGAACCAAGTAGCTCAGTCAGTATAGCGACTAGGCAGACGGCCGGACGACCTTAATGTGCTCCTTATATCCCCCATCTCAATCCGATATTTATCTCTTTACCACTGCTTCCTGACCGACATGGAGTCCAACCTACCTTCTTGCCAGGAGTAAAACGGCCTGAACGTGACGCCGACCACTTATCTCTATGTGGTTCTCCGTCTCTCCAACAGAGCGCAGGCCCATAGTGTGTTATCGTGTTTGTGGTATGAACAAACTCATTTTTGGTGACTGGTATTGAGATAGACCGAAAACTGACATGAATAATAATAAGATTTCGGCTTTACGGCCTAAACCAACCACCAGCCTTGTGTATTTTATGGCGGAGTTTCCTTGATCCATGAAGGTAAATATGATACCTGATTTGAACTGGCCGCTGTTATCACCATTACTCATCTTGTATCGTTGTCGATATTATCAGCCCGTGTGTGACTGGGCCAATAATGTTAAACGGTGTATAACATCATGTTCTATCGTCGTCCATAAGATATGATCACGTGGCTCGGTCAGTAATATTAAACGGTTTATAACGTCAGGTTTTGTCGCGATCGATAAGATCTAATCACGTGACTGCGTTAGTAATATTAAACGGTTTATCACTTCGTAGTGTCTTACTCGGCTTTGGTTTTTCGACGACCGACCGACCGACCGACCGACCGAAGCTTCCGAAAGGTATTTATTTTTTTCCTTGACTTAATTTGCGCATTTTTGCTCTGGTTTATATATTTTAAATTCTTTGTTTACAATAATATTACGAAACTACTGTTCATAAGTCCGACTTTGTCTTCGTAGCGGAGTTGACAACATTATTTCTCAATATGAAATACTTATATGTTTTTCTGCCGCTGTCACGTTTACAAACGCTGTCCCCACAAACGTCCATAGCTGTACAGCTAGTAAATAAACATTGCATCTGCCATTTTCTGCATCACCACTGACATATGTGAATTATTCATTTGTTTATTGCCATGTGTGGCTTCCAACAAAATATCTAGTGTCCACCGGCAACTAATCACGCTCTACAATTTCTGTATCGTGAAACTATCTTACTTGGGTGTTTTTGCCTTTTGTACATGTTGTATTTTAATTTGTCTCGCGTGTATTGTCACTAGTTTTAAGTTGTCTTGTGTGTAAATGTTGTTGGTTTGACCGTGTGTATTGTTGTAGTTGTCTTGTGTGGGTGTTGTTATCTTATGTGTATTTATTGTACTGTGTGTGCGTTGCTGTTTTTTGTACTTTAGATGCCGGACTGCTGGCTAGAAGTCAGTATTCGGAAGTTCCTGTGACCGGCCACCTCGACACAGGGTTTTCTTGTTTTCCCTGTACCTAAAAGCAAATGCTCGGGCAGTTCCCAAGTTGCCACTACATGCTCCTCATGTCCCCCCCCCCCCGACTTAAATTCAGAAGTAACCGATTTCATGTTTTGTATAAATGTAAAATAACCACTGTCACCAGGTAACAAACCAATTGCAGTTAATAAATATTATTGAACAAATCAAGTGGCAAAAAAATTCTGGCCGTAAAGACACATAATTTTGGCGACAAAGTTTGTGGTGTTTTGAGTCAATGGGCCGCTTGGCTATACAGGATGATCCGATATGGCTTTGCACTGCGCCATGTCGAATTCGTGGTGGAAAAACTGACTCCGGTGAAAGTATTTCTCGTAGTAAATGGCTTTCCACTGTCAATCCTTATGTTCCATAATCATCAGTGGACGTACCTCTGTATGTATGCGATGAGTCAGTTTAGCCAGGGGTTTATCATTTTATCGTTGGTACAGTGAAGCGCTGTAAGGAAACGAAGAAGGTCCTCACGATTGGCCGTGGAAATAAATGTATTTAATGACAACCAGCAAAAACGCTTGATGAACGCTGTGTGAAACAGATAAATAACATTTTCAAGTACCTTTCTACAATTCTTAGAAGAACCTAAAGGCAGAGGACTTCACTTCTTCCGATACGGCGGTACTCATACACAAATATATCTGTCGTATCTCAAAATACTGAAACCTTCTGGTGTAATTTAAAATTGCGGTCAACTACATATTCTGCCATTTGTATCGAGAAATGTCAGACTCGAAAGGCACTGACGAAAGAACCATATTTCGCGCTTCGAAGCCTCTGAAATCGAAGTAGGATTACGTATGTGGTTGCAATACGAGTAAGCCTGCAGCTGTGAGAGACAGACGAAAATATAAAGTGTGATGTGTTCGGTTGGGAACTGTTGGTGTTACGAAATCTTTCGTTTTAATGGCACACTCGAGGAATTACTTGTTCTTACAGAAGATTCGAGTATGAATTGAAAGTGCTGACTATGCAAACGTGAGAGTTCTTATGAAGGATGGCCGGAATAAGAATTGTAATTGGTATTACTAACGGTAGTAGTAGTAGTAGCAGCAGCAGTAGTAGTAGTAGTAGTAGTAGCAGTAGTAGCAGTAGTAGTAGCAGTAGTAGTAGTAGTGGTGGTAGTAGTAGTGGTAGTACTGCAAGTAGTATTAGAACTACTTATACTTCTACTACAATTCATCTGCTGAAAGTCTGTGTTGCATTTTCCGAAGAGATATTCGTTGTACGTCGCAAGTGCAATTACGCCTCGAATAAAAGGTGGCAGCACTGATATAATTCGCTCTCTGTGCACCCGAATTCCATCCTCTATCATTCGAAGTAATTCTTAGGTCTAAGCCAACTGGATCGCGCAATATCGCAGGATTTGCATTCGTTTTAAGTTCCGGTCACACACACACACACACACAACCACAAACAGCTAAATGTTATCCTTGTATTAAGTTCAGTTTTAATATTAATTAATGTTGGATATGGGAGAGATTAAATACTTAATTCGTACCGAATTATAACAAGACCGCCAAATGATGTTTCATTCTTGACATTTGTCTTTATAGAACTGTATCAACTGTGTAAGATAAATTGGTACCAACTGCCTAAATAATGTTCTGTGATGGAAAATAAACGAGCAGGAAGCTGATTAACTGGATAAGTGTTTTATGAAAACATTACATGAAATCTTGTTTATAATTTATGGAGAGGAGGAACAATTGCTTCAAATCTGTGTGTTTGCAGTTTTGTGTTCGTGGATCTGCTTAGGACGTACTCTAGCTGTACCCTTAGAAAATGACTGTTCGTGCATATTTATGAGTTGCAGCAAACAGACTGACACTCAGAAAGCGAATAATTTACAATGCCTGAATGTTTGGATGACTTTCTTCACGCATCATATATTCTTCCGTAATTTTGTTTATTAAATATGTATTGATAGAAACGTGGTAACAGATTATACTTTCATATTTTATAATACGTAAGAACGGTTTGTGTAAACAGAATGTGAGATAAGTTGTAAGGACAAGCAATTTTTTTATGGACACAACATTTTGACAGAAGATGTGTTTGTAACCCAACTGTCTAGTAATGTGCGAACCGCTGTTTGACTGATTGTGTGGGTTACGACAAATTGCCGTTTCGTGAGCGATATGACTTGTGTGAGCAATGTGCTCAGTGTCACAGATAGGTATTTTCACGAAAATCACTCTACTGGGTAGAAAGATATAGGTGAAAATATACTTTGGCCTTCATGTATAAAGAGCCTTTAATTAATGGCCCATTTCAACGGAACTTATATTCTGTTAACCCAGGAATCCAGATGCTAAAATCCACGAAAATTGTTCCACGGGGAGTCGAGATATAGAGGAAAAAGGGCTTTGTTCTGCAAGTAAAGTGCCCTTAATTATTGCCCTATCTAAACGAAAATTATGAGCGGCGTAAGGAACATGCGCGTCGTCCCAAATATAAATTTTAATTAAACTCCCGCCGATGGGTTCATTGAATTTTATTATTTATTTTTATTTCCCGATTTTAAAGGAGTTAATAATTTATGTTAGTTACTGTTTCATTAGTACTAATAATGGGTTATTGGTAGTGAAATGTTATTCGTCTTTAGTGGTTTCTGGTTTTCCAAGAAATGAATTTAATTCATACATCTTATTTAATTCCTGTTGTTTGTTTATTTTTTAATGTTAAGATTAAGGGGGATTAGCTCCTTATTTTTATTTTATAATTTTTTGTTTAATTTAGTTTTGTGGATTTTATAGTGATTTTCAATTTATGTTAAAATTTTATTTGTTCTTTTGTTTATTTTTTTGTGATTTAATTTTTTTTATTGAAATGAATGTAAATTGCTTAGTTAGAACTTGCGTAAAGAATGTTTGTAGGGTCCCAGATCTGAATTTTCACAAAAATTCCTCTTCTAGAAGCCTGGATATAGGCGAAAATGTACTTCGGTCTTCATGTAAAGTGCCATTGCTTGCCTATTTCGACGAAGCTTGATAATATATCTACGGAGTTTGTGTAGGACTCCGGATATAAATTTCCATGAAAATTACTGCAATTGGAGACGAGATATAGCACTTTGGACCCAAGTAAAGCTCGCTTAATTATTAGCCTACCACAACGAATCTGATTACGTTTGTCAGGACGTGTGCAGTAACCCAGACCTAGACCAACTGGTCTAGGTGCAAGTCGAAATAGTTATTTTTATAGAACGTAATCATTTCCATACAGAATCTTCTCGACTCATGATTCAGGACTATGTCTTCCTATTTTGTTTGGTTTTGCATAACCTCAGCAGCCAATAGAGAGTTGTGAAATAACATAACCTGCCCTACACGGGAGAGCTATTGACACCCCTGACAACAGACTGTGGATAACACAAATGTAAATCGCATCTGCTCATCATGTCGTAGAACAGAATATCCCGCCATGCTTTGCGTAATGTGTGACCACTTGTGTGGCCAGTGAGAAAAATTTTATTCTATTTACACAACTGACTCTCCGTGGACACTTTCATCATACGGTCCCTTTATACAGGCGGTGCAGTACATAAAAGACACTACAAATTTCGTTCGTCATGGCCTGAAAGAGGATGAAGCCGGCCTGGTTAAAATTCTACCGAGCTGGGGACAGCGAGTAATCCATTTAGCAGACGCGGTGTTGCTAGAATGAAGTCATTTTCTATCTTCTCCGCCTGGTCCCAGAATTCTCGTCGCGGAGCCCAGAGGGTGCACGAGTTGGCACTTCATACTTCCTCTCATTTCCTACTCTCTGCCTAAGAAATTGATCCGTTTTATACACATTCAGAATATATTTGTTGAAGCGTTAATTAATCATCACAGAAGATGCTGGGAGCTTTGTCGGACTCCATCCGAGTAAGTTCATAAACCATCTCAACATTGTTTAGTTTATATTTGTATTGCCATTATATTACTTACAGAGACTGTGTAAGCTGCGCCGAGACTTTCCAATGAGTGACTGACTATATATTGTAGGCTTTGGAGTTTGGTCTAATTTATTCTGAAGATGATTCCTTACGTTGCTATGCTGAAGCACAAGTAAACAAACAAGTTCGGCCTACAACGAAAAGCGTTATCACACATCACCCGAGCGCTAAATCGAACTGTTTTATCGGATAATCTACAAATATTTCATTCATCTTATAAGTTATTTTCAGTGTTTCAGTTGCCGTCTTTACATTTTAAATGTAAGCTCACTGTGGGGTATTTCCTTAATCAACTCAGTGCGTACTGAAATCAATTATTGTAGGTAATTATAATAAAATTAAGCGAGCTGCGTTCATTTTACACGATTGTGTGAGACTTGTCACCTTTCAGCCTCTGGTTTAAGCCTGTGTGCTCTCTATTTAATATCTGCCGTGGAACACGTAAAAGAAAAATAGAGAAAGCAATTGCAAAGACATACAAGGCAGAAAGGAAAACGGTGCAAAGTAGGGCAGGAAGTAGGATTAATAGAAATTAGAGAGAAGACAACGGGAAAAGAAGGAAAATAGAGGATGAAATGTCAACGAAGCCGAAGGATCAGAAAGGGAGGGGGGAAGGAGACTCTGGGAAAGGAAGCAGAAAAACAAGAAGGAAATTACAAAGAGAGACAAAAATTAGGTTGAAAAAAAGTGAAAATGTTTAAGGACGATGAAAGAAGAAGCCATTGGTATAAATATGGGAAAATAAATCGAAAGAGAATAGGAGAAACGTAAGAGGGACGGATGCATGGGAGAAAGTAGACCTAAACAAAGATGGACAGAATCAAAATATTTTGGGGGCACATATGATCATGCTTTGATTTAGACACAGTATACTTTATTTACGTATGTGGGCTATGTTATCATAAATTATAGTATGTCGAAACACCATTATCTAAGCGGACGTGTTCCAGCATGTAATTACACGGAGAAGGAGGGCAATGTCTCTACGTTATGTTACGGTACTTCTGAAATATCAGAGCATGTGCTTGTTTTTGCATGACAAGGTTAATTTAACATGTTATGCGCTATGCATGTAGAACATGACGTCACTTGTATGTACTGATGATTAATCGTGCAGTATTGAAAATATTGTCATTGTGAGGTACTTCTTGTGGCCTTGACAGTTAAATCACATTACAGCGTTACACCGAGGGATAAGGTAATTTGCGTCATGTTTGCAATATTTTTGTTATTAAGTTAGTTCATTGATTTGTTGTGTTACCGCAGTACAGCTGCAACAAATGCTAAGTGGTGTTTAGGCCTGTAGAAACTAAAGAGTCTGTAGAACAAAGATAAACATGCTTTCCTTCTTGAACGTTTCAAAGGCGAAGAAGGCCTCACTTTAAGGTACTTGGGGTACAAACTTGGGTGGATTGTCATCTAGGAACTTGTTATGTTGAAGGACGTTTCTTGTGTATCCTCAGCTGTGCTTGTCCGACAGCCAGATAATACGTTAAGTTAATTTAAAAATATTTTTTTCTTATCGCAGTCAAAACATAATTAGTACAATATGTTATATAGCAGCTAATCATCATGTGATGCAACCTGTCAACGAAGGATAGTAACAAACAAAGATGCTGCGTTTGTATCATGAACGTCACGGGTTCAGCTCTTGGACTGTTCCTTTTACAAGGAGTAACTATTACCTCCACCCGCCCTCTCATTTCTCTTCTCTTTCCATAATAATTTCCTAATTATTTCGCGTGAGTTAATCTCCATTCAGTAGCAGAACTCGCAGCCCGAGGGGCGAAAGCCAGTCAATCGACTGAATTCCTTGCTAAAAATGTAGGGTCCAGTATCGTGGATATGCATTCCTTTCTCTTTGCGAGTAGTTTTTCCTGCGCGTGGCAGTCGTATCGGGCCTGTCAAGTGTCTGGTTTGTGTTCAGATGCTGTGATGTGGTTACCCTTAGTTTTCGCTCACTTCTGGTCAAACCGCCAGGACAGCGCATCCCAGAATGAATGGGTGTACCGTTTGGGTAGACAATCCAATCATGTCTATGTGTAGACCGTGAAAGAGTTCTATGCTATTTGCATTACATAGACTTGCATGAGGTTTGCGGATTGGACCGCACAGCGAACACAAGAATGTATGAAAACACATACATATGTCGATGCGAAAAAGAAGTTTCGGGTAGAAGGTCAGTGCAGAGCTTCTCATTGACGGTCTGAATACAAGAAACAGTTGAGCATTTGTATTGAATACTAGCGCTTTGATTTGTACGTGGAGAGTCTCTGTCGGGAATCAGACTGTACTGACCGACGGTTTTCGTGGTATCCCTCAGCCTCTATATGAGAATACCCTGCTTGTACCTTAATTATGCCGCGACCGCTTCGTTCAAGATGTTTTCCACTTATTTGTACCTTAGATATGCTATCATTCCACGTTATCCAGTCTGCTGCAGACGCAAATCTTTAATAGCCATAAATGATGCAGCAGGAACATTCTTCAGAAGCCAGTAGTCTCTCCTATAGTCTAGACATTTCCAGTTGTGGTGCAGCTCAAAGCCCAGTAGCTCACATGTTCAGAAGGGCCGATCACTGTGCTGTAGTTTGAGCCACATGAAAACATCCAGCAACTTCTGTGCCATCTTCCATCTCTAAAACTGAAAGCTTCAGCTGTCAGATTGTTAAGTGTCTCGTTTATCCGTATGTCCTACTAACATTATAGTTTTTTTCATGGTTCGAAAGCCTCAATGGTCTTAGTCCTCCGCATTGTTGAGGTTTGGGATCATACTCAGACACCCCACACGCGGTTGGACTCCTCTGGACGAGTGACCAATTCGTCGCAGATACTCCTACTTGTACAAAAAACAACACTCAAAGGAGACATTCGTAACCCTGGCGGTATACGAACTCGCACACCCACGCCGTAAACCGCGCGGCCACCGGCATCGTCAATATTTTAGTTAAGTCACAGTGCAGTTCATTCCCAGTCTCTTACGCACAACTGTTACATAAAATGACACGGAAATCCGTTCAAACGTTACGGAATTAGCCAGCGTGTTTTACGAAAACACAAGTACTGGAATGTGAATTATTAGAATTAGATTGGTAATATACGGCAGTAAGAGAATACTCAAGACTCTGTTTGAATCTGTGTTAATGCAATGAGTACCACGAATACAGATTTGAGTTTTCACTTTGTTGCTTAATACGCCTTTGAGCGGTTTTCTGTAAAACCAGCTGTGTGTATTGAAATAGATACCAGATAGCTGTTAGTGTCATTAATTTCTGGGACTGCAGGCAAATTTCCTAATTAAAGTACCACCAAATCGAAGAATCCGATAGGACAGGGTGACTTCAATATGGACCAACATAAAATAAAATTGCTAGCTGCATCCTTGGCTAACTATCCGCACTGCACTGTTACAGAACACGGTGCCAGAAATTAGTAGGTGCAGTGAACTGACAATTAGTTTCACTGAAACATAGTGTCACGAAAAGAAGAGAAAATATAATTTCCTACAAAATTATTCGCGGAAATGAGTTCTGTGAATAGAATAACAAAATAGTACACTGGCATACATATTAAAATATGGTCAGATCATTGGTATTCAACACAATAATGGAATTTCAAATTTAATTTCGTGTTGCATGTACGCCAGCGTTACATTATGTGTATGTGTGTGTGTGCTTGTGTGTGCTTGTGTGTGTGTGTGTGTGTGTGCGCACGTATATATATCCAGGTTTGAGATTATGCATATTTTAAATTGACTATGATCGAGCTGTTACATCTGACCAAAAAATATTTATCCTTCCTTGCCAATTGTTGGCCTTGATTTTCATTTACTGAAAATATGCATCTTTCGTAGCAAAGACTAGTATACTGCATTGTTAGATTTTTTTAAATTTCATTAAATATTCAGCCGAATAAGAGTTTGCAATATATATATATATATATACACACACACACACACAACACACCACACAAACACACACACACACACACACACACACACACACACACACACACACACACACACACACAAACACACACACAACCAA
>Ga0131853_10019223_pt1 | contig 12435 bp, 7 predicted proteins | sample TergutLab28metaG_FD_92764 | JGI IMG/M metagenome (GOLD analysis project Ga0131853, IMG submission 92764) | Labiotermes labralis P1 segment gut microbial communities from Petit-Saut dam, French Guiana - Lab288 P1 (version 2) (version 2) | ecosystem: Host-associated > Arthropoda: Insects >...
AAAAAAATGCAATATGTTGAAAAAATAATGGGAAAAATATTTTTTTCTTTTATTTTATTTCAAGTAAGTTTTAAAAAAAAAAAAAAAAAAAAAAAAAAAAAAAAAGAAAATCAAAATAAATTTAGGAGATTTTTAAAAAAAAAAAAGGGGGGGGGGGGGTTCACCGTACAAAGAAATTTTACGTACATAAAGACACGAATTATATTAAATTCTCAAAATCTTCATTCTATAGCGCCCTCAGCCGTGAAACCTTGTAGATTTGTAGGTGGATACCAAGTTTTCGAAAGGTCAGGCTACCTTCATCTTCAGGATCAAAGGGGACTGGACTAGGTGCAGTACCTTTTGACGCCTAATGTCAACTATAGTGGTCGTACCGCACCGCTAACCTCTAAAGTTGCATTTTATATATTGATTCAACAAATACAGGTACTGAATATTTTAAACATGATATATACTCTCTGTTTTTTCTTCTCTTCAAAATGCAATTTGTTTCATAATTCTAACGTATTTGGTTCCTGTATTATTCACATTTTATATACAGGGTGTGCTAAAATTAAAAAATAATTCCGGCGCCAAAAGGTTAACTGACACTAACCTCTTCTTACTCACGACAATATTGCTGTGTGAACGTGACATATGGGTGTCGTATTTGTACATAGGAGGAAAAAAAGTGCCATATTTTAGAGTGCAAACGAACACAAAATGAAGGGATTTTGAACAAGGGACTGGAGCACAGAAAGGGCTAGAGAAAAAGAAGAGAGAAAAATGGAGAAAATAATATGAAAGTATCGGTAAATGCAGATTGTCCCTTTAATGTTGTCACGGATCACGGCAGCCTTATCGCACTGGAAGCTTGCATCCTTCGGTAATTTACTACTATCAAGACTCTTCAGTGTAATGCAGCTTGTAGATGTGCTCGGTAAGAAAAAAACAGTAAGTTCCCAGAGGATGCAGGGTTAAAAAAAGGTACAGTGCAGCCTTGTACAGCCTCACCCCCCGGCCGCTCTTTACCCCCGGGAAAGACCCGCTACCCATTGTACAGGAGGCTGGGTGGGCCCCAGACCCGGTCTGGACAGGTGCGGAAAATCTCGCTCCCATCGGGATTCGATCCCCGGACCGTCCAGCCCGTAGCCGTCGTTAAACCGACTACGCTACCCGGCCCACGGGATGCAGGGTTACTATCCGATAAATCTCCCATGACACTCGCAATGCATTAGACACGATAAAACATGGACACTGCCTAACTTAGACACCTAGAGGACAAAAACATAAACAAAGAAAATAATTTATTTAATGTTCGGTCATTAGAAATTTTTCATCTCCTTCTTTAGGTCGGGAAATGCAACCTGTGGCTCCCGTACCAGCTGCTATAAAATCTGAAAGCAAGTCCCATTGCAGGTACCCGGGAGATTTTTTTCTCTTCTCGAAAGCGTCCAGACCCTTTCTGGGGCCCATCCAGCCCCTCAGTGAGAACTAGGGATTCTATCTCAGGGTTAAGGCAGGCCACTACTCCCATCTGGGACAAGCGGTGGTGCAGTTGGTTGAGGCACTGCGCTACAAGCATTAAGGTTCGACTCCCCACGGCGTCACTGAAATTTTTCATTGACATAATCCTTCCAGCCGCACTATGGCCCTGGGGTCGACTCAGCCTCTAACAGAAATGAGTACCAGGAGTATTTCCTGAGAGGTAAAGGCGAACGGTGCGTAAGGCTGACAACCTTACTACCATCCTGTGCCGTTGTCATGAAGTCTGGGAGCCTCAGATTCCTGGAAAACTCACGGCTTGTCTACAGGGATCGCTTTACACTTTACCTCTCCCTTCTAGAGACACGGCTAGTAATGAACGGCGTTGTACCTCCATTTCCCATGTGATATCATAGCATACACAGGAACAAATTCATAAGAAAGTCGCATTTTTGTAACACCCTATGAATAATCGCTACAAAAAAAAAAAGCAAGAGCTATGGGCAGGTGCTTCGCAGTGTGACATTGGTAAGTGTCCCCCCTCCCCCCTGCTAAAGACTGTGGTCACAGATGACAAAACTAATTGCTCCAGAAGACATGACCGGAATTTCTTGCAGGTCAAACGTTTTCCAGACCCACAACCCGGACTCATCAACTTTGTCTGTGGGCAAAAGGACGCAGTAAAAATAATTTAGAGACATAAACATGTTTTGTGCACCATGCATTGTGATGTAATTGTACAACACAAACCAATAAAAACGCACACTCTTCTAAATAAATGTTTTATTTTTTTTTATTTCTGTTGTCTCCTACATGTTCCGAGTCCGTTACACTCCTCTATCCACCACAATACTCACACCGATGCACATAAAACATACCACAATGCATACACAACTGTCTCCCTGATGATGAACCCAAGAGTTTCCAAACATGTTGGAGACAACAGAAATTAAAAATAAAATACTGATTTAAAAAATTGTGCATTTTGTTGGTTTGTATTGTATAATGTATAAACATAAGACTCTTTGACTGCATACATAATTAAGGGCGAAGCAACCTTTAAGTTTTTTTTACGACTCTGAACATGGAAGCAGTAAGTTCTTCCGAATCCTTAGTACCCATAGGAGAATTCACAGAAGACGGGAATTTTCAGAGTAAATGTAAAACACACAGGCCCCAGAAAGCTACTTCCGTCCGGAACGATTGTAAATTAGCGTTAACCCTTTGCACGACAAGGACGATAGGATATAATCGCCTAACAAACATTGACCAGTTGGCCAGTTCTGAAAATTCAGTTCTGCTTGGATATGGTCACCGGGTAATCGGTTTCAAACCTTTCGAGGATAAAGCAGTTGTCTTGCCCGTAAGATTCAAAGACATTTGATTTTTTCTACACTTGAAATGGGGTCAAAACCTTATGTCGAAACGTCGGGAACCGATTATCCATTGACGCGACGTAACATTCCGAACGAAGAAGGTTATGTTACGTACTTGAGATAATATTAAAGCGCGCACTCTACTTTATGCCCCAAAAGACCTATATGTCACATGCAGTCAGTGAAAGAAAAATATCTATTTGTCCGGTTTTTTTAACAGCTGTCGCCGTCTTCCGGAAACAAAACGCCAATCCTCTCTGTTTCTCCATTGATCTGGTTCTAAATTTCTTGTTGTCATGGCTGCTTGTACTCCTTCCATCCACGTTTTTCTTGGAAGTCCTCTTTTCCTTCTCTCCCGTGGTATGCAATCCATAATTAATTTTGGTATCAATTTCTAAAGAAAGGGAAAAAGTATTTTTTTCGCCAATTTACAACAAAAATAAAAAAAATATCTGTTATGTGAAAAAATATTAAACTGAAGGAAACTAACCCAACCCAAAAGTAAACTAAGACGTAGCCAAAGCCGACGAAATTGTAAAATAAAATAAACGGAATTGTCCTAAACCTAACCAGATAAACAGAGCCCCAAGACAAATCTAAACCACACACAATACAAAAACCGAAGGAAACCCAGCAAACTAAGAAAACAATACAACGAAAATGTACCTAGGAAGTGTGACTTCCCCGTTGTGTGTGTGAAACTAGGAAAAGGTATGTAGTCAAACACAACTTAATCACTGAGGTGTATTTAATGACTGTGATGGAAACAACTACATGTTTCGGCCTGTATTTGCCATCATCAGGTTGTCTAGGGAACTTAAGCATATAGCTAGCCCTTAAGATCCCTAGACAACCTGATGATGGCCAATACAGGCCGAAACATGTAGTTGTTTCCATCACATAGTCATTAAATACACCTCAGTTATTAAGTTGTGTTTGACTACATACCTTTTCCTAGTAACGAAAATGTACGCCCGTGGTTGTCTGACACGGGAGACGTCCCGTCAGGCACGTGTAGTGTACTTCTTACTCGCTTCCATTTACAAATAAACAACTTCCAAATAAGATCTGGGCCCTTCCGTGGCATTACGCAGCGTGGGGCGGTAATTCCTTACCGACGTTTCGGGACAAACTATCGGCCCCAACTTCAAGGGTCAAGAAATTCATTTGGATTTCTTGACCCCTTGAAAATGCAGATATTTGAGGTTATATACGACACACACATATTGCTTTATCGCAGCATTTAACACGGCAGGTTTATGGCATAGCTGCCCTGCATCCGCCAAGATATTTTATGACAACGGCGGGGTTAAGGTCAGCGATAAAAGAAACGAACTGTATTATTTGATGTAAAACAACACAGGCAATACACGTATGACGCAACGTGGAGACACGTTCGCGTAACATTTGTTCCCGTGGAAAACCAATAAGCATTACATGTTCTGAGTGTGTGTCTGAAGCATTAGTGATCCAGCACGCAAAGCGCATGCGCCGTATTGTCATATGAAGTCCTGTCTGGCGCTGCCACATTTTTCCATGTTATCACATAACCAAAACGATTTTCGGGGAAACAAAAATTATTGAACATGAAATCAGTTTTGATTTACTCAACAAATTTTGTCCTTAGACTTTATCATTCTGAAAATAATTCAGCAAAATACTATAACAATTGCACATAATTCTTCGTGTGCAGTACCTGCTGTTCTTGCCAGATTTTAATCAAATTTGGACTTTTCCCGCAGAAAGTACAAAATTCTCCAATAGCAAATTTCATGACACTGTGTCCAGCGGGAGCCGAGTTGTTCCATGAGGACGGACGGACAGACAGACATGACGAAGCTGATAGTCGCTTTTCGTACTTTTGCGAAAGTGTATAATAAACCTGTACCAATCTCTAATACTGCATAATTTAATTCTACAGTTTCCTATTACTTCTTTCCTCCCCTCAACTCCAAATGATACCTATTAAAACATTATCTTGCGGATATTTACGTAGATCCAATTTTGGATCGACAAGTTAAAACCCCTTTAAATCCTGCTAGATTTAACTCTTAGCACTCACCATTATTCCCCCCCCCCCTTCCCACGCAATGTAAATAAACAACCATTATTTCCCTACTCAATACACACAGATTTTTCTAATAATACCAACATACTGTGTTCCCCACAAGGTACGAACTGAATGTTTATACAGAAGGTAGATCAATTTTTGTCTTCTCAGGGATAACAAACTCGCGATTCTGTGAATGGCGATGTTTGTATAAATAGATTTAATATTGCAGTAACAAGGGGCGACAAAAACTTTTGATTTCATATTTGTAGTTCCGCGCATCGTAATTCTTGGTTGAAGAAATCCAACGAGATGCAACAGTATACAGATATTTATTTACTGCTAAATTACTGTACATGTTTCGGGCGTCCATCGCGCCCATCATCAGGAGTAGATAAAACTGTAGTTGCAGCCTCTGGTATAAATCATACTATCTGGCGAAGAAGTTTCACACTGACGGTCCCAAATCAGTCCTTATTTGTTCACATTTGAAGAAGCTTGTTCCCCAGATGGTATGATCTGTACCAGAGGCTGCAACTACAGTTTTATGTACTCCTGATGATGGGCGCGATGGACGCCCGAAAAATGTAGGGTAATTTAGCAGTAAATAAATATCTGCATATTGTTGCATTTTGTTGGATTTCTTCAACCTAAAAAGGTTTGAATTGGGCTTTCGCCGATGTCACAGTGATGTCGGGTTTTGTATCGGGGGCCAGACTGCCAGTACACGAATCTTAAGTTGGAACATGGAAACACACTTTACTGTTCCAGTCGATAATTAGCAGAATATGTAATTCAGACATGTAAATAGGACGCAATCAATAACCGACTGTGGGTCACTGACTGACACAAGGAATGCAGGAGACCACGAAAAACGCGAGAGGCTTTTGTTCTTGTAGTAGCAAATTAACAAATGGGACTAAATTAACGCCTCGAACGGATCAGTTTTGGTAGAACATTATACAGTGAGTTGATTCAAGCGGCACAAGTTTGCGGAATGTATTTAGCGTGGGGAAGGGGCCCGGGGAGGGCGGGGGGGGGGAGCGGTTACCAGCTTTGAATCTCAGACAGGAAAGCGACTACCCTGACTGAGGATTTCCATAGTATCCCTCACGCAAATATCATCATCATCATCATTAAAGAGACCCCGTATAGGAACTTCGGAGCATCCCATGGTCAGTCTAGATGGTTTTGGAGAAGAACAACCTCTTTCCCATACAGGGGTTCGAACCCCGAACCGTCCAGCCTGTAGCGACACGCTAACCGAATATGCTAGCCCGGCCCCCTAAACTAAAATACATTATTATTAAAGCATTATCAATGCAGTGACATGTAATGATTCTATAAACGTTTGTGATAATGTATGATCCGTTACACCAACACTACGCGGGACACGACCCACTTTCTGAGCTATCGAACATGCTGCGAGACGGACAAACATTCAGCCATAGCATTCAATACCTGAACTATGCATGAAAAGCAGACGATGTGCCAACACTGGCAAGCGAGCCGACGGTTATAGACGCACTGTAGGTGGGCCGCATCGTGGAGATTCAGAGAAATGTCCCGGCAAACGTGATGGCGGACTGAGGAAAATCACGTACACCAATAGAGGCGCAATAACTGCTTGAGCTAACCTACTCAATAACCTGGCACGAGATTATTATTATTATTATTATTGTCGTCATTACCATCATCATCACAATCATCATCATCAAGTGCTGAGCCAGGACTTAAATGAACCTCATTTTCCTGGGTGATTAGTGCTATACTTTTCTTTAAAGTGCGCTCTTCTGGGTTATTACGCAGCGAGTAATGGTAATTTCACAACGACGTTTCGGGAAAACCTATTGGTGCCATATTCGAGCAACTGAATTTGGGACCGATAGGTGGTCCCGAAACGTCGGAAAGGAATTAAAACTACTTGTTTCGTAATGACCCAGAAGAGCGCTGTTCTCATCAACTTCCTGGCGGAAGCCTGAAATCAGTCATACATTCTTTTTGATCAGTGTTCTGCTCCTTTTCACTTTTGTTTTATTGTGCTTGCTGCTTTCCCACATTTGTGCTGGTTTTCCAATTCAATCAGCAGTTAAAATAAGTAAGAAATAAATCTAATTTTTAATATTATCATTATCTTGGCCACCACATCTGAGTCTCTGCACGCCCACGTTCCAATGTTTAATATTTCGGTGTGAAGGGGGGTTGGGGGGTGGGGTACACGGATAGATTTTGACACAGTCTCCACCTCCCATCTATGCCTAGGTCTTCTATGAGATCTCCTTCCTTGAGGTCTCCCCACCAAACTCCATATTCATCTTCATCTTCACATTACTGCTACTGGACTGATAATTGGCCGAAGCCTCGTAGCCCTCAAACAAAGCAATACTCTTTTCGATATCAGGGAGAAATGGGAAGAAATGTGCGTGTGCCTACACACTTTTTATGCGTCGAAGTGTTGAGGTATCTTCGTATTTGAGACTCGAAAGGAAATTCTCAAATACAATTAGTCGCTCAGTTTTGTGCGGTTCAGAACGTCTCGAATATGTGTGTCACAAGTTTGACTAATACCAGGCCCGTGACTGTATGTCCTTGACTTGTTGTCTTGATTACGTAGAGTCCTTGCTCCGTACCTTTTTCTTTTGAGAAGCGGAAAGGGGAATGGGTACATATTCGAAATATGTTACTACAGGTATGATGTTCACTACTACGCCAGTGAGACAACACTCTGAAAGGAATTTACATGCCTTGCCACGAGGTACAGAAACTGAAACCACAAGACAAGAAAAGTCCTGATTGCGAGTGAACTTGCGTTGCTAGTGCACGGTGACGTAGTGGAGCGAGCATTACCTCAGCAAATTACAGAGTGAAGTCAAAGGAAAATGTCAGATCACCCAGTGGCTGGTTTCTGGCGTGAAAAAAAAAATTAAGAAGAAGAAGTAACTATTTCCGGACGCCAGTAAGGGCAATATAGCGTTATGTAGCACTACCAGGAACGTGCGTCTGCAGAAAGCTGCAGCCTCTCTCTGGCTTCGTGTAAATGGCGTTATAGCATTTACAGTAAATGTATCTGCTCTACAGTCCGTACATGGGGGGAAAGCAACTGCGAAAAAAGTGAGAAGCTAACAATAAGGAGTAATAACTAAGACAGGTAAAGAAACTAAACAAAAAAATTAGAGTGGGGGGAGAGGGGTATGCTAGAATGAACGTAATTGGTTCTAGAAGCTCGTTCGTTATAACATCTGTTCGTTCTGGCGTAAATTGAAACATATGTATTTAGCGGTAATCCATTCCAGGCCCGCAGCCTAGAGCAAAGTTACCATCCAACACAACCATTTAAACAGGAAATATATAACACAAAATAAAAAATGTAAGTGTAAAAATGATGTAAAATTAAGCAGACGACAAATAAACTGATAACTGAACCTTACAAACGATAAGAAAGATGATGACTGACGCTCTAATCAAAGCGGGAAGGCCCGACACGTCATGCACACGCGAGTGCTACGTCGGCCGATAGTATTCCTCCGCGTTTGTTGTAGTATCTGTGTCCGTTGTAGCATCCTGATTTTATCGATAAAAACTGTTCTTTGTACCATTCGTTCGTTGTAGGATCGTTCATTCTAATATACCCCAATGTATAAAAAGAGTCTTCAAGTTTCCGCAGTGCTGAGGTCGTCCTTCTAAGACAGTGGATCTCAAAGGACTTACCGCGAAATTTTGTATGTTATATTGCCGCAGATAACACGACTTTTGTAAACAATTTTGTTTAAAATAAATTTGATTTACATACAAGTAGTACGCAGTGAGTGCAGTAATCGCTAAATAACCAGATTCTATAATTAGAATGTGAATTAACGATTCATGAAGCTCTTCTATGTAAATTTTACGTTGTCAAACGAACACTCACCCATCTTCGTAATTTTCGCAGCAGTGTGCTCCTAAATTCTGTTCTCAGTTATATTTACTGCAGCTGACAGCAGACGTAACGCACTTAAACAAACACAGCGCCAAATTGAATTTCATTCTGAGCAGAATGAAAGAACACAATAAAATATTAAAATATTCGGACTCCAAACGAATACGTATTGTGCATGAGACGCTCTTATGTGACGCATTTCAAGTCGAATATAATTATGAATTCCTAATGAAATTCCATTTGCATTCAACCTTCTGCAGTACCAAAGGACAAGCAAAGTTTCATTCTGAGACCGAGAGGTACGTGACGTCTGATCCTGCGACCAAGGGGCATGTAATGTCTGACCGTGAGACCGAGGGGTACGTGGAGTCCGACCCCGAGACCAAGGGGTACGTGAAGTCTGATCCTGAGACCGAGGAGTGGGTGGGTGGTGTCTGATCTGAGACCAAGACGTACGTGAAGTATGATCCTGAGACCGAGGAGTACGTGAAGTCCGATCCTGACACCAAGGGGTACGTGAAATCTGATCTTGAGACCAAGGGTACTTGGAGTCTGATCCTGAGACCAAGGGGTACGTGAAGTCTGATCCTGAGACCGAGGAGTAGGTGGTGTCTGATCTGAGACCAAGGGTACTTGGAGTCTGATCCTGAGACCAAGGGGTACGTGAAGTCTGATCCTGAGACCGAGGAGTAGGTGGTGTCTGATCTGAGACCAAGGGGTAGTTGGTGTCTGATCTGAGACCAAGGGGTACGGGAAGTCTGATCTTGAAACAAAGGGGTACCTGAAGTCTGATCCCGAGACCAAGGGGTAGGTGGTGTCTGATCTGAGACCGAGGAGTACGTGAAATCTGATCCTGAGATCAAGGGGTACTGAAGTCTGATCCTGAGACCGAGAAGTAGGTGGTGTCTGATCTGAGACCAAGACGTACGTGAAGTATGATCCTGAGACCAAGGGGTAGTTGGTGTCTGATCTGAGACCAAGGGGTAGGGAAGTCTGATCTTGAGACAAAGGGGTACCTGAAGTCCAATCCTGAGACCAAGGGGTAGGTGGTGTCTGATCTGAGACCGAGGAGTACGTGAAATCTGATCCTGAGATCAAGGGGTACTGAAGTCTGATCCTGAGACCAAGAGGTATGTCAAGTCTCATACCAAGCAGTATTCCAAATTAAAGAGACAGAAATTTTGTTTCAAACGTATTCGAGAAGAAATACGTTTTAATTCCGGTCGACCATCGTGATTAAAATTTTCAGGACGTTTCCTTTCCCTCTCTGGCGTTCCGACAATTCTAGCATCCGACGCTCAGAGCGCCAGAGTACAGAAATAGCCTGGATCTTACCTTCTCACAACGGGTGATCATTTTCCCGTCTCATGCAATGCTATACAAACTCTACACCTGCAGTGATACTGTCCAACAACACAAACGTCAGTTAAGTAAGCATGAAATATGGGTTGTCACTGCTTCATCGTCAATAATTAGACGAAGTGTACAAACACAGACATTTCAAGATACTTAAGGAGCGTGATGTTACGATTCTGGCAGCTGCACTCTTGCTGCAGCAAGATAACATAAATACCGGTTTGTTCATTTGCCGGAAATCGTGGGACCTAAAAACAACACGTCAAATAATACAGGCAATGTCCTTGTAACGTAACGTGAGGTGCGTTCACGTAACCAATGTTGCCGTAGAAAACAAATAAGTATTACATATTTTGAGTTTGTATCTGTTGCCTTAGTTACGCAGCATGCGTTCTCGTCTGTGGTCTGTTCGGCTCTAACACACTTTTCCAGATTTCCTGATAAACGGCACGATTTTCGGAAAAAAAATTATTTGCATAAAATATTTGCTTTGATTTTCTCTACATTTGTCTGAAACATTTCTAATTCTAAGGTGAAATGAGTGAGAAATAACCAGAAATGTACATCGGTCTTCATGTAAAGGTCCCGTTGTTCTTGTCGGATTTCAACAAAACTTGAATTATCTCCATAGATTTTCGAAAAATCCTCAAATACCAAATTTCATGAAAATCTGTCCAGTGGGATCCCAGCTTTTCCATGCGGAAGGAGAGACAGACACGGGATGTTAGGCACGCAAGCACATAGGCAAGTGGCCATGACGAAGCTAATAGTCATTTTTTTCGCAAATTTGCGTAAGCGCCTAAAAGTGTATCATTCAGATACTGCGCTGCATTAACCAGGGCCGACACTGTGCTATACACGCACAGCACAAGAACTTTGTATGATGCAGCCCAAAATGCAAACAGTTGATGTGTCGTGCTAGAGAGCACTTCGCAGTACCAGCCCGCGTGTTCTTCCTAGTAGAGCCAGACATTTACCGAATTTCCGCAGCTGAAAGTGATAGAAATGTCATCCAGATGTTTTGCAAGCGGTTCCCACATGCTCCAGTAACTGTCGCCATCTCTTTCAACTCCGTTATCTTGCATATCATTTGTTCGTTTACTTCATGTTCTTCCACTACTATAATTTCATGTCACCATCGTCAATACTGCTTTTATTTATTTATTTATTTGAATTCTTTTAGCGATGCTGTCGTAGACCGGAATAGCCTAGACGCTACACCGACTTGGTAAGGCCTGGACGGTCCGGGGATCGAAATCCGGTGACGGTCAGATTTTCCGCAACAGTCCAGACCGCGGCTGGGCTCCACCCATCCTACTGCACAATTTGTACCCGGTCTCTTTCCCGGGAGAAAAGCGGCCGGGGCGTGGCGTCGACCACTTACCTCCATCTAGCGGCGAGGTTAAAGAAAGAGTAAATTATACCTTTATTCCCCCTCTGTGCCTTCATGTCAGGTTACAGGGTGAAATTTACCTCTTAACCATGTTGTCAATTGCTCAGGCTAGAAAGTTTCGAATGCCGGGCTCATACAGTGTATAGACCTTGATACTCTCAATTTCTTCCAGCCCTCGGCGCACCGCACAATTGTGAATGCAACTCAGGTTATTAAAAATGTAAAACGCCTTCGTCCTAGGCAGTACTTTGAATTGAATTTTCATACACATACCGTGCATCTTCGTAATTAGCAAGGTTTTTTTTTACCAACTGATACACAATTGAAGTCTTAAAAATAATATTAAATTTACATTCATATGCTCCTACATGTTTCGGTGTAAACACCATCTTCAGGGAGCGCACTATTTGATCTTGTTAAAGTTACAGTTGTCAAAATCAGTTAAAATACATCGATATATTTAAATTGATTTTAAAAACAGTAACTTTAGCAAGCTCAAATAGTGAGCTCCCTGAAGATGGCGTTTACACCGAAACATGTAGGAGCTTTTTAATATCCATTACTTACTTACGTACTCCATGGCGCAGAGTCCTTCTTGAGCAGCTAACTGGTTTGCAGCTAGTCAAGAAATTCCCCGCATTTCACGGAACCCGAAGGTTCATTACCGCACTCACAAGCGTCCGCCACCTTTCTCTATCCTGGACCAGCCCAATCCAGTCCACATACCCACATCCCACCTCCTGGAGATCCATCCTAGTATTATCCACCCATCTACGCCTAGGTCTCCCCAGTTGTCTCCTTCCCTCCGGTTTCCCCACCAAGACCCTATACACCCCCCTCTCCTCACCCATACGCGCCACATGCCCTGCCCATCTCATTC
>Ga0131853_10019224_pt1 | contig 12435 bp, 9 predicted proteins | sample TergutLab28metaG_FD_92764 | JGI IMG/M metagenome (GOLD analysis project Ga0131853, IMG submission 92764) | Labiotermes labralis P1 segment gut microbial communities from Petit-Saut dam, French Guiana - Lab288 P1 (version 2) (version 2) | ecosystem: Host-associated > Arthropoda: Insects >...
CCCTCCTGGCCGGCGGCTACGACGGGCCGGTCCACTTCGACTTCAAGCCCCCGCGCACCGAGGACGACCGCGGCGTGTGGGAGTCCGCGCGGGCCTGCATGACCAACTACCTCATCCTCCGGGACAAGGCGCGGGCCTTCCGCGCCGACCCCGACGTCCAGGAGGCGCTGAAGGCGTCGCGGGTCGCCGAGCTGTCGGAGCCGACGCTGAAGCCGGGCGAGACCTGGCGCGACGTGAAGGACTTCACCGTGGACGCCGACGCCCTCGGCGCCCGCGGCATGGGCTACGAGCGCCTGGACCAGCTCGCCCTCGAGCACCTCTACGGCGTCCGCTAACGGGCCACCGCCACCCCCCGGCGCTGGCGCCACCCCCACCGGCGCTTATGTTCGCGAAAAGTGCTGCCTCAGCGACAGAAACAGCGAACATAGTGCCGCCCTCCCCTTGACGAGCGCGGCCGAAGCCGTAAAGAATTTTCCCATTCTTAGCGACGCGCGGAAGTAAGTCACGTCGCCTCGGTCAAGGGGAAGGACCAGCGGGTGAGAATTCATCTGGTCAGGCGACTGGCGGCGCCCGCTCTCGCGGGCTTCCTGCTCTGTTCCGGGCTCGCGGCGGGACCGGCGTCCGCCGCGGCCGGGAGCGGCACTCCGGCCGTCCCGGCCAAGGCCGCGCCGTCCTCGTCGACGGCGTCGCAGCTGACGCAGGCGTTCGAGACCAGCCAGCGGGTGCCGGGATCGGCCATCGGCGGAATCCGGTCCGGCACGCTGCGCACCGGCACCGCCGGCGGGCACCAGTGGGCGACCGCCGGCTTCGCCCCGGCCAAGTCGGCGACGCAGCAGCAGTCGGTCGCGTTCCAGGACGGCGCCGCCTCCGGCGTCTTCGAGAAGACGGGCGGCACCTGGCACCTGGTGCGGAGCGGGCCGGACGCCTGCGGCACCGGGCTGCCCGCCTCGCTCAAGACGGCGTGGCACGTCACGGCACCGGCCTCGCTGTGCGGCACGCCGGTATCGTCCCAGCGCGCCGCCGCGAGCAAGAGCCGGTCGGCGCTGCTGAAGGCGGCGGGGTCCGCGGCCGGCCAGTCCGGCATCGGCCAGAAGATCGCGGCGACCGCGCTCAGCCAGGTCGGCGTCCAGACCAACCCGCCGGTGTCCAACTTCAACGGCGTGGACTGCGACCCCTACAGCACGATGGACGCGGGTTTCTCCGCCAACTCCAACGGCTGCGGCTACGACTCGGCGTACAACGTGCGGAACGAGAACGAGACCTGGTGCTCCGACTTCGCCAAGTGGGTGTGGGAGCAGAACGGGATCACCGACGACGTCAACACGCTCAACGCGGGCGCGGTGTCGTATTACCAGTGGGCGACCGCGCACGGTCAGTCCCCGCAGCCCGACACCGGGACGCCGCAGGTCGGCGACAGCGTCCTGTTCTTCGGCAAGAGCTCGTTCCCGAGCTTCGCCGATCACGTCGGCATCGTGACGGCGGTCCACCCGGACGGCTCCATCGACATGGTCAACGGCGACTTCGACGGCGGCCCCACGGTCGCCGTGGAATACGACCAGGACATCACGAACCTCGCCGCCTTCGCCCAGCAGGCCGAGGGCGACTCGTCCGAGGAATGGGTGCTGGTCAGCCCGCCGTCCGCCGCGCAGGCTCCCGCGCCCACCGGGCAGCTGACCGCCCCGTCGACGGCGGTCGCGGGCAGCACCGGCGCGTTCCACGCCTCGGGGACGGTCCAGGGTTCCTCCGTCAGCGCGTACTACTGGACGTTCGGCGACGACCGGACCACGAACGCCTCCGGCCCGGACGTCACCCACGCGTTCACCGAGCCCGGCACCTATACGGTCTCCGTGACCATCACCTCCGCGGCGGGCACCTCCGTCACCCTGCACAAGAACGTCCAGGTCCTCGCGCCCTCCGCGGCCGTCGCCTCGGCCCCGACCGACGTGGTCTGGTACGACGCGCGGCCGGTGGACCAGTACACGTTCACCCGGTCGGGGAACGGCCTGTCCGAAGACGCGTGGAACGGCGGAAGCTGGCTGAGGTCGTCGGTGCCCGGCACGCCGTCCGCGACCGGGAACATCACCACGCTCAGCTATCCCGACGACCGGAACGCCGACAGCATGACCCCGCACGCGTTCTACCGGGACGCCGGCGGCTCCCTCGCCGAGACGCGCCAGGCCTCCTCCGGCTGGGTCAGCGAGAAACTGCCCGGCACCCCCGTCGCCGGCGGCTCCATCGTGGCGACGAACACCGGGTCCGTCTCCGGCGACCCGGAGGTCTTCTTCCTCGACGGGAAGGGGAACCTCGACGAGACCTCGCAGTCCGCCGGCTCCTGGGCGACGCGCACGGTGGTCGCCGCCGCGGACTCCCCGGCTCTCACGCCGTCGTCGCTGTCGCTGACCGACACGACGTCCGGCCCGGTGCTGTTCGCCGACGGCCCGGACGGCACGATCCGGGTCACCTCGCAGGCCGGCGGGAACTGGTCTGAGCGTGGCCTCCCGGCCAAGACCGCGGCCGGCGCCCCGCTGACCGCGACGACCACTCCGGGCGGGGCTCCCGCCGTCTTCTACGCCGACGGCGGGACGCTGAAGGAAGCCTCCGGGCAGCCGGCCGGCAAGTGGACGGTCGCGAACCTTCCCGGCAGCCCGGCGTCCGGCACCACCCTGGCCGCGACGACCTACCTGCTGCCGTCGCAGATCCCGGCCACGCCCGGGGACTTCCCGGCCGCGTACGGCTCGCTGACCGACTCCAGCACCGCCGAGCCGCTCGGCACCGAGGCCTTCTACCTGACCGCCTCGGGGGCTCCCGCCGTCAGCTACGACGACGGGACCGGCTGGAAGACGGCGTCTGTACCCGCGGTCAGCGGGGCCAAGTCGATCGCCGGAGTGACCGCCTTCGGTTTCGAGGAGGAGCCGACGAACCTGTTCCTGTCCGGGCCGGGCGGCCTGTCGGAGGAGACCACCGGCGCGCGCAGCGGTGACCCGTCCGGAGGGTCCTGGACCGCGACGGCGCTGCCCGGCACCGACTCCACCTGGCCGGACCGGGTCGTCCTCTACGCCGCCGACCCGTCGGACGCGGCCGCCGCCCAGAGCGCGGCGAAGTCGGCGGGCCTGCCCGCGACCTCGGTCACCACGTCCTTCTCGCAGGCGTGGGCGGACGCCCTGGACGGCGGCGTGTACCTGGTGTACACGGTCGGGGGCCCGGCCACCCGGGCGCTGTACAGCAACGTCTGCGGCTGGCCCAACCCGTCCGGGCTGCCCGCCGGAGGGACGCCCTTCTCCTACTACACCGGCCAGCGGGACACCCCGCCCGGCCCCGGGTATTACGTGGACGCGGACAGCGACACCGCCGCGGACACGCAGACCCTCGCGACCGACGACGCGTACTACGCGCTGCACGGAACGCTCCCGCCGGGAGTCACCTCGGCACCCGCCGCGGTCTCCCCGCCCGCCGGCTGCTCCGGCTCTCCCTCCTAGAACAGGAGCCGGGCCGCCTCCGTGTGGGCGGCCCGGCGGAGGGATTTGATCGAGCCGGCGGTCTCGGCGCGTCCGTAATGAACGCGGTTGGTGAGGAGGACGAACCAGGCGCCCGAGGCGGAGTCCAGGGCGAGGCTGGTGCCGGTGAAGCCGTTATGGCTGACCGACGTGGCCGGCCAGGCGCCGGTCAGGCTGTCGTAGCGGTCGCCGGCCAGAACCCAGCCCAGTCCCCGGCGGCCCGGCAGGCCGCCGTCGCCGGGAAGGCCGCCGGTCTGGCATGACTCCGCGGAGCGGCGCAGCGCCGCCGGGACCACGGTGCCGGAGGAACTGACCCACCAGGACGCCCACCGGGCCAGGTCCGCCACGGGGGCGAACAGGCCGGCGTGGCCCGCGACGCCGTCCATGACCCTTGCGTTCTCGTCGTGGACGATTCCGGTCCAGGGCGTGCCGTCGCCCCGCCGCTCGGTCGCCGCGAACCGGGACGGGGGACCGGACGGCCGGTAGCCGGCGGAGCCGAGGCCCAGCGGTCCGGCCACGAGCGAGCGGAACGCGGCGTCAAGCGACAGCCCGGAAACGCGCGACACCACCTCGCCCAGGGTCATGAACCCGAGGTCGGAGTAGGCGACCCGGGTCCCGGGCGGAGCCTCCAGCGGCGTCTCGAACAGCGCGTCCAGCAGTTCGGCGCGGCTGGAGCACGTCTGGTAGAACGTCACCGCCGACGGCAGCCCCGACGTGTGGGCGAGCAACTGCCGCACGGTGACGGCCTCCCACGGCACGGCGGGCAGGTACCGCGCGGCCGGCGCGTCCAGGTCCAGGGCGCCGGAGCCGGCCAGGCCGAGCACGAGCGTGGTCGTGGACACGACCTTGGTCAGCGAGGCGAGATCGAACAGCGTCCCGGCGGTCATCGGCCGTGACCCGCCCGGGGTCGTGTCCGCCAGCCCCGCCGTCCACGTCTTCAGGATGGTCTCACCGCGCCCGGCCGCCGCGGCGATCCCGGGGATCCCGCCGTCCGAAGCCGGACGGGCGACCGTGTCGGCGAAGAGGTCAGAGAGCACCGGCGCCCACCCCCGCCGCGAGCAGGGCCGCGCCCACCTCCGGTGGCGACACCGGCCGGGACGCCCCGGTCAGGCCGGCGAACCGGTCCCAGATCACGGGCTCGGACAGCACCCCGCCCGTCCCGCAGACCGGCAGCGGCGAACCGAGCCGGGAGCGCAGCGCCGACGCCAGCGCGGCCAGTTCCGAGGCCGCCTCCTGGCACAGGGACAGGGCCACGGGGTCTCCGGACGCCGCCAGTGAGGTGAGGACGGGGGCGAGGTCGGTAACGAAGGACCGTTCGGCTGGGTGATCGTAGATTTTTTTCGTCAGGGCGGGCAGCGAGCCGCCGGAGGCCTCCGTCACCGCGTCGCGCAGCGCCGGGGATCCTCCGTTGCCGTCTTCGGCGCGCAGCGCGGCGTTGAGCGCCGCGCGGCCCAGCCAGTAGGCGCTGCCCTCGTCGCCGAGCAGGTACCCGCGGCCGCCGGCCTGGGCCCAGCGGGTGCCGTCCCAGCCGCGGGCCGCGCTGCCGGTGCCCGCGTGGACCACGATCCCGGGTTCGCCGCCGAACGCGCCGAGCACCGACGTGACCCCGTCGTCGGTCACGCGCACCGGGAGGCCCGCTCGCTCGGTCAGGGTCCGCGACAGCTCGGGGCCGGTGCCGGCGGTGCGGACGCCGGGCAGGCCGACTCCGGCGGCGTCGCAGGACGCCGCCGTGATGAGTTCGAGCAGCCGGTCGGAGACGTCGGGAGTCAGTAGCGCGTTCATGCCGGGAGCGGCCGGCAAGGCCCTGAGCTGGCCCTGGGCTAGCACGATTACCCTGGTCGCGCTGCCGCCGGCGTCGATGCCGGCCAGGCGCCCGGGGAGCTGGGTGTAATTCATCAACGGGGTATTCCTAGGGTTTGTAATATCGTAACTAGTATGACGGTCTTCCCTGATGATTCCGCACTGTCGTCGGAGGCGCTGCCTCCGACGGAACGGCGCAACCCCCGGACCCTGGGCATCGACGTCCTTCCGACCCTCGGCGTGCTCGAGTTGCTCAACGACGAGGACGAGACCGTGGCGCGCGCCGTCCGGGCCATGCTGGGCGACCTGGCCGCGGTCGTGGACGAGACCGCCGCGCGAGTGCGCCGGGGCGGGAGGGTCCATTACTTCGGGGCCGGCTCGTCGGGCCGGATCGCGGTGCTGGACGCGGCCGAACTGGTGCCGACCTTCGGGCTGTCCCCGGACCTGGTCGTCGGTCACCTGGCCGGCGGCGAGGAAGCGATGTTCCGCGCGGTCGAGGGCGCCGAGGACGATGAGGAGCGGGGACGGGCCGAGGGCGAGGCGGTGGCGGGCGACAGCGACGTCGTGATCGGGCTGGCCGCCAGCGGCCGGACCCCGTATGTCGCGGGCGTGCTGAGCGGCGCCAGGGGCAAGGGCGCGTTCACCGCCGTGATCACGTCCGACCCGGGGTCGCGGCTTCTGGCGCTGGCCGACGTCGGGCTGGTGGCCGAGACCGGCCCGGAGGCGATCGCGGGGTCCACCCGGATGAAGGCGACCACGGCGATGAAGCTCATCCTCAACAGCTTCTCGACCGCCCTGATGATCCGGCTGGGCCGGACCTACTCCAACCTGATGGTCGGGGTCAGCGCGTCCAACGTCAAGCTGCGGGACCGCAAGGTCCGGATCCTGGGAGAGGCCAGCGGGGAACCGGCCGGCGCCTGCGCGGAGGCCCTCGCGGCGGCCGATGGAGATCTGAGGCTGGCGATGGTTATGCTGCTGGGCAGGGCGGACGTGCAGGCTGCCCGGGCGGCGCTCCAGGCCGCCGAGGGCACCGGCGGGCACGGCGGCGTCCGGACCGCGCTGGGGCTCCTGTTACGTTTTCGCAAAGAAATGCCGCCTGGATATTTAAATCCGCAACATCTTTACATGATAATAGGCCGCTAACGGATCACCAGAAGGAGCGGCCATGATCTCGGACAAGCGCAGGCCTGGAAGGCGCAGAAGACTGGGCACGATCGCCGCAACGGTCGCGATCACCGGGGCGGTGTCGCTCACGGCGGCCGCCTGCGCCGGCAACGGCGGCACCGGCGCCAGCGGGGGCGGCAACACTCTCAAGCTCACGACCTGGGTCAACCCGCCCGCGGTCGCCGTGCTCAAGCAGATCAACGCCGAGTTCGAGAAGGCGAACCCCGGTACCAGCGTCACCCTGAACACGGCCGCCAACGTGAACGGCCCGTACCAGACGCTGCTGCAGCAGTCGGTCAACTCCGGTTCCGCCGACATCGTCACGGCCAACACCCCGCTGCTGCCGCTGCCGAAGAAGCTCAACAACACGAACGCCACCCCCATCCAGCTGTGGGAGACGAACGGGCAGTTCGCGGACCTGAGCGGGCAGAGCTTCACCAAGGACTACACGTCGTCCGCGCTGTCGGCGCAGACCTACCAGGGGAAGGTCTACGGCCTCACCTCCGGCGAGTACCAGGAAGGCGTCTTCTACAACAAGGCGATCTTCTCCAAGTACCACCTGAGCGTGCCGACGACCTACAGCCAGTTCCTCAGCGTCTGCAAGACCCTGAAGTCCCACGGGGTGCAGCCGCTGTACACCGCGCTCGGCCAGGTCGGGTCGCCGTACACGCAGTTCCTGTACTACGAGGCGATGACCGACCTGTGGTACCCGAAGGCGCCCGGCGGCAACCTGGCCAACGCCATCATGAACGACCAGGTCAAGTGGACCGACCCGGCCTTCGTGAAGGGCATGTCCGAGGAAAAGCAGATCGCCCAGTACCTGGAGCCGAACTACACCGGCATCAACTGGCAGACCATGGCGGGCGGCCCGTTCGCCGCGGGCAAGGCCGCGATGGAGCTTGACGGCTCCTGGGACCTGCCCTCCATCCAGAAGGCGAACCCGAAGCTCCAGGCCGGCTACTTCCCGGTGCCGTTCAGCAGCAGCGCCTCCGCCAACCAGGCCTACGCCCAGAACGACCTCACGTTCTACGTGCTCAAGAACGCGAAGAACAAGAGCCTGGCCATGAAGTGGCTGCAGTTCTTCTCCACGCCGAAGATCTACGCGCAGTACGTGAACGCGACCGGGATCTCGTCGGCCCAGAAGAGCGGCACGTTCACCGGCTACGCGTCGCAGGTGATGGGCAAGTGGTTCGGCAAGGGCGTCAACCAGACCACCCTGTACCCGGCGCTGTCCCCCAGCAACGGCTACTACGATCAGCAGGCCAACTGGGCCGACCTGCAGCTGGAAGTCATGCAGGGCAAGATGAGCCCGCAGCAGGCGGCGGCCACGTACCAGAAGGACTGGAAAGGTTAGTGACGTCGGAAGTCACGACTAACGGACGGCGCCGGACCCGGGGACGGGTCCGGCGCCAGCCCGCGCGACTGCTCAGCCGTAACTCGCGGATCGTGATGTGGGGCGGGCTCTGGCTCGCCGTCGCGGTGTACACGCTGTTCGGGATCGTCCCCATGATCGGGAACATCGTCATCTCGTTCACCGACTACACCGAACTGCAGGGCGCGGCCGTCCACAACGTCGGGTTCACCAACTACGCCCAGATGTTCTCCACCCAGGCCCCCGGGCTGGAGCAGGGGCTCGTCGCCACCGCCGTCTTCGTCGTGGCGGTGACCCTCGGGCAGAACATCCTGGCCCTGCTCTTCGCCCACAAGCTCGCCGGCTCCAGCCGGCTCGCCGCCGTGGGGCGGCTCCTGGTCTTCCTGCCGATCGCGCTGGGGGTCACGATCGTGGGCCTGCTCTGGAGCCTGATCTTCAACCCGGCTTCGGGCCCGATGGCGTCATTCTTCGGCCTGTTCGGCATCCACAGCGCGTTCTTCGGCGCCGACAACTGGGCCATGACGCTGGTGATCCTCGTCCAGATCTGGATGAACACCGGTTTCTCCACCCTCGTCTTCATCGGCGGCCTGCGCTCCATCGACCCGGCCCTGTACGAGGCCGCGGCGGTGGACGGCGTCGGCGGCTGGCAGCGGCTGCGCCGCATCACCTACCCGCTGCTGGCCCCGTCGATCACGGTCAACGTGATGCTGGCGCTGGTCGGCTCGTTCACCATGTACAACCTGATCTACGTGCTGACCGCCGGGAAGTACGGCACGCAGACCCTCGGGATGCTGTCGTTCAACGTGGCGTTCGGGTCGTTCGAGGCGGACCTCGGCTACGGCGCCGCGGTCAGCGTGCTGCTGTTCGTCTTGACCCTGGTCGTCGCGCTGCCGATGCTGCTGGCGCTGCGCCGCCGGGAAAGGAAGCTCCTCACGTGATCCGCCTGGCCCGTCCCCGGCTGCTGTCCAACATCGCCGTCGGCGTCCTCATCGTGCTGCTCTTCCTGCTCCCGGTGCTGTACGTGCTGATGATGGCGTTCGAGACGCCGGCTCACTTCCTGAACTCGCCGATGACCCCCGGGACCCCGACGGTGAGCAACTTCGGCCAGGCCTGGAGTTCGGCGAACCTGGGCGGCGAACTGGTCAACACGGTCATCTTCTCCGTGGTGTCCGGGGCGCTGTCAGTGGCCTTCGGCCTGCTGATTGCGTTCCCGGTCGCCCGGCGCCTGCTCCGCGGCCACTCGATGATCTACACGTACCTGTTCATCGGGATGTTCCTCCCGATGTCGATCATCCCCATGTACGCCGAGGCCCGGATGCTCGGCCTGTGGGACAACGCCGTCGGCTACATCCTCATCCACATCGCGATGCCCGGACTGCCGGGCATGGCGCTGGCCGTGGTCCTGCTGACCGCGTCGATCTCGTCGGTGCCCCTGGAACTGGACGAGGCGGCGTGGATGGAAGGCTCGTCCTACCTGGCCTACCTGTGGCGGGTGATCGTCCCGATCTCGCGCCCGGCACTGCTGATCGGGTTCCTGTACGCGATGCTGAACGACTGGAACGACATCATCGGCCCCGTCGTGCTGCTCAACAACCCCGCGCTGGCGACGGTGACGAAGGGGATCAACAGCTTCGCCGGCGACAACAGCTCGCAGTACACGCTCATCGCCGCGGCCGTCGTCATCGCGTCCCTGCCGGTCGTGATCCTGTTCATCGCCTGCCAGCGCCAGATCAACGAGGCCTCCCTGGCCGGCTCCCTCAAGGGCTAGGCAACGGCTGCGGCCATCTGGCCACCTCGCGGTACCACGCTCTACCGTTCCGGAAGGCTCGCGCGGTCCAGGCGCGGGCCTTCCGGCTCGGCCGCCCGCAACCACAGGCAGAGTGCAATCCGGCGCGCGGCCGCACGGGGGTCACGACTGCACCCCTGGCCATCGCCTCAGCCACCCACCACCCGCGCTGGTCCGGCCAAACCCGAGACCAGCCGGAGCCCGGCCACCGTCTTCCGGCATACGGCTGCGTTCCACACGGAGCAGTCCGGGATTCGTGCGCGCGGGCCACGGCGATCTGGGCGCGGGTAGTGCCGGGCTGGGGCGGTCCTCATGGAGGGTGGTTAAGGCGCTGGCTGGGCAGCTGCCGTGACCCGCGGCGGCCGCGCACCGAACTGAGCTTGGTCTGCGGCTGAGGGCGGCCGACCCGGAAGGCCCGCGCCCAGACCGCGCGAGCCTTCCAGAACGCTGGAGCGCGGTACCGGAAGGCAGGGGCCGGAACACCCGGTATCAACCTTATGCCTGACTGGTTCCTTGCGTGGCCACTCGGTTCAGCGGATCCGAGCCCCGAGCGCGCTATCGTGGGCTCCATACGGAGGTATTGGAACAAGAGCGGAGGTTGCCGTGCACGTTTCCCGGTTGCGTGTTTCCGGCGTGCGGGGCTTCTACGGCGATCGCGCCGTCGATCTTGACCTGACACGCCCAGACGGATCGCTGGCCGGATGGACAGTCCTTGCGGGACGCAACGCGTCCGGCAAATCCACTCTGCTGCAAGCCCTGGCGCTGGCGATGGCAGGCCCTCGTTCGACGGCTTTCCTCCCTAGCCCCGCCGATTGGATGAGCAGCAGGGCCCTCCAAGGTGAGATCATCGCCGACCTGCAAATGTCTGGCGAATATGAGCCCCAGCTATTTGCCCCCGAGGCGGAACTGCATTTCAGGCGTCCGGGATTCTCGGATGAAGACGAACCAGACTTTTCGGGGTCGGGAATCGGTGTTTCGGATATCGGTTGCTTTTACGCTGGGTATGGCCCGTTCCGCCATTTGGGGGGTACCGTCTCGCGGCGTGGTGCCAAGTCATCTAAGCTTGCGCAGCAAGTAGCGTCACTATTTGACGAGACGATCCCGCTAGCCGAGGCCGTTGACTGGCTCATCGAGCAGCATCTATTTCAGCTCGAAGGGCGGGCCGGGGCGGCCGACCTGCTCAACCTCATGATGGACCTGCTGAGTGACGGGCTCCTTCCTGACGGATTCGAGGTGCGGAGAATCGATTCGTCAGGGCTTTGGGTGCGCAATAACGGGACCGAATTCCCGCTTAGGGAGATGAGCGACGGATATCGGTCGGTGACCGCGCTAGTGACGGATATCGTTCGCCAGATGTGGTCCGCGTACCGGGGGCTGGCTTTGAGCTGGCAGGGCGACACCCCAGTTCTCGATTACCCGGGAGTGGTCCTCATCGATGAGATCGACGCACACCTGCACGTGAGCTGGCAGAAGAAGATCGGGATCTGGCTCAAGAAGCACTTCCCGCAGATCCAGTTCATCGTCACTACCCACAGTCCGTATATCTGTCAGAGTGCTGACCCAGGTGGTCTGATCTCACTCCCAGGACCTCGCGAGAACCGTCCTCCGAAGGTAGTCGACGAAGACCTGTACAACCGAGTGGTATACGGAAGCGGTGACGACGCGATTCTCACCGAACTGTTCGGCGTGGACACGCCATACTCGCCTGAGGCGGAGAAGCTGCGCGAGCGACTGGGAGACCTTGAAGTAAAGATCGCGGATGGAGACGCCTCGGCCGAAGAGAAGGACGAATACCACTCGCTTAGCAAGACCCTGACCAGTTCGCTCAGCGCGCGCACGGTGGAAGTCGCAGAGTATCTCCGGCGTATCGAATGATCCCGATCAAGCGGATTACTCTTGAAGAAAAGCTGGCCAAGCGGCTTATGGATCGGACGTACGCTCTCATGGCCAGCAAAGCCGACTCGCAATCAGCACGCAAGGCATGGGCTGCCGCTTCTAAGGAGAAGCGGGGAGTGCGGGAGCACCTGGTCCAGATGGCCCCTGGCATCGAGCGCTGCATGTACTGTGGCGACAATCGCGCGACGGATATTGATCACTTCGAACCCATCAGCGACCGCCCGTGTGGCACCTTCGAGTGGCTCAACCACCTCCTGGCGTGCGGCTCCTGCAACAGCAACGAGAAGCGTGACCGGTTCCCCAGAGACGACGAGGGGAACCCGCTCCTGGTCGATCCGACCCAGGATGACCCGGGACTCCATCTGCGGCTCATACTCGCGACAGGCGAGTACCGCGCGCGGACCCTGCAGGGGAACGCGACCATCAAGGTGTTCAATCTCAATCGGGGTGACCTTGCCATGGGCAGGCGACGCGCCTACCAGATGGCTGATGCGGCGCTATGCCGGGCGCACGGCTTGCTGCGCCAAGGCCGCATCGAGGAAGCACGTGAGCGCCTGACAGCCCTGGTATCGCAGCCGCACGCGAGCGTCCTGCAGGAAATGCTTCGCCTGTCGAGCCTGCCGACCGCGAAGGACATTCTGGACTCTGAGGTGGTCGCCGCACTGACCGACCAGGATCTCCTGGCCGAACTGCGGAACACCTTCTGAAGACGTGTCCCCGCGTCAGCGGGAGCGGGGTTTGCGGACGCGCTTGGCCTGGGCGGCGTTGAAGGTGCGCTCGAGGGCCTGCATCGTGCCGGGGTAGTCGAGCTGGGCCAGCGTGACGAACAGGCAGTCCACCACGGTCAGCTGCGCGATCCGGCTGGTCATGGCGCCGGAGCGGAACGCCGTCTCCCGGGCCGCGGTCAGCAGCACGTGGTCGGC
>Ga0131853_10019225_pt1 | contig 12434 bp, 5 predicted proteins | sample TergutLab28metaG_FD_92764 | JGI IMG/M metagenome (GOLD analysis project Ga0131853, IMG submission 92764) | Labiotermes labralis P1 segment gut microbial communities from Petit-Saut dam, French Guiana - Lab288 P1 (version 2) (version 2) | ecosystem: Host-associated > Arthropoda: Insects >...
TCTAGACCTGGAGCCGCTACTTTTTTCATTCAAGCAGCTCCTCAATTGACCTCACGAGGCTGAGTGGACCCCGTTCCAGACCCACTACTACTCAGAAAATCTGGTAGCGCCGGGGATCGAACCTGGGACCTCTGTATTTGTAGCCAGAAACTCTGACCACTAGACCACAGAGGCTAGGATAAGAAATAGTCCCTATGGGGAATAAAGAAAAATGATACAACCGGGACCATGGTACCCTGTAATATAATGAGATCTCGAACCCGCCCCATTACGCCCCAAGACCACTACACGCATGCTAGTATAGCCTAAGCTCTACGTCTAACCACAAACTGATGATGGCCCACATATAGGGCCGAAACATGTCGTTGTTGTAAATTCCTATAATAAAAAGTTAAAGCAGTCCCATTACAGGCCTGGACAGGCCCAGAGGGTTCCAGGAAGTTAGGGCTCCCAGATTTCGTGACTACGGCACAGGATGGTGGTAAGGTTGTCAGCCTTACGCACCGGCCGCCTTTACCCCCAGGAAATACTCCTGGTACTCATTTCTGTTAGAGGCTGAGTTGACCCCAGGGCCATAGTGCGATCTGAAGGATTTTTATGTCAATGAAAAATCCACTTACACCAGCTGGGATCGAACCAGCGACCTTATGGTTTGTGGCACAGTACCTTAACCACCGTGCTACCGCGGTCCCCCAAGTAGTTATGAGGATGAGAGGATATATAAAGGAATAAATGGCAAGTTCCCACATGTAGAAAATTTGATGTTCTCAGCTGCAGGACGTTTTATAACACAGTGCGTTCTTCTGAACTCTCCGGCCGGCCGCCCGTCCTGCGAGCGTTAGACGGAGTTAAATGAGAAGAGGCCAGATCAATAGCAACAGTTTACATGTGTCTGAGTGAACAGCAACAAATTGTCCTTCGACACTAATGAACAACAGAACGTCGCCCGTATGTGACTCGCAGTTCTTCTTCACAGACGGAAGGTACTGGAGTCGAATCTCTTTACGGAAACCATTCGTGTTCAGGTGAGCATTTGAATTTTTTATTTCAGGAAAGAAATGACGTAATGTGAAACATGAAGAATTACATAATTTTGAACAGCAGTATTAGCCTTCGTCTCATAATATTATTAGCGTAGGTACGGCTTTCTGTACTTTGTGAGTATAGGTAAGAAAGAAACAAGCAAGGCTTAAAGATTTTTTTTTTTTATGGAAGCCATCCCGATGTGTTTTCGCTAGGAAATATTAATAACAAAAGTTTCCGTCAAACACAACTAGTTTATTATAATTAGAGTGGCAACAAGTTTCGACTCTATTGTGTCATCATCAGGCCTTCACTATGAACCCGTTAACTATAAAGCTGCATACATTCTTTGGTATGCCAAACAACCTTTGCAAGTAATGTTTATGTTTATATTTATTACTTGTAAACATTGATTGGGATCCCAAGAATGTACGCAGCTTTATAGTTAACTGTTTCATAGTGAAGGCCTGATGGTGACCCAACAGAGTCGAAACATGTTGCCACTCTAATTATAATAAACTAGTTGTTTTTGACGGAAAATGCTTTTATTATTAATAGTTCTTAAATAATTTTGCTAACGGCAGCACAGAGAGAGAGATATCAATTTAAAGAATGCGGAGAATATGCAAGGAATGCAACCCTTTAATACACCATGATGTGAAAATGTGAATAATTTACTAGAATTCATTATGGATTCTTTAGAATCATTGAATTGTTCTAACATAGGCATACCTTTTTTTTTTGGGATAACCATCTTCTTAGCAAATTTGCTAGTCAGGAAATGACCTTCATGATCTAACCTGGTTTGGACAGGTTCAAGATGATGTCTTATAATTGCGAAACCAAAGATAAATTAGGCCATTTTATACGTTCAGCATTACCAAGCCCAGGTTGTTTATTTAGTCACCAACTGCAGGATAAATACGGCGATTTATATTGCCTTCATTCTTGCATTTAATTGGGCTGTTTTCCAAATTAAGAAACACATTTTGGGCCCCAGGTCATCTAAGCGTACACAGTAGGCACATGGCACGTCGCATCGCGCCCTAAGCTAAAACCATGACTTCATTATTCCCAGTTCTAATATAAAGCCACTATGCTGAGTTAATTTTGTTTCATGGCCCATTTCGTTGTTCGGTGCGCAAGTAACTTTTGTATTAAACGAAGTCATGAGCCTGCGTTAGTGGAGATCAAGACGGTTGAAGCATAATTCTCATAATAATGGCCCTTGCGCTAAGTTTAAATTCCTAAAAGTCTTATGTGATTTGCGTACTAAAGTACAATTTTACTTGATCGAGAAATTTGTCAGCGCTTGGAAGCGTAAATAAATTAAGATTTGATATTTTCAAGGCAGTGTATAGGACGGAATAGCATTTTATTCCGGTATGTGACGCCGTGTAGTACGATATTCTCAGACATTTCGGGAAAACATCTTGCTGTAGGAAGGAACGCGTTGCCTCCATCTTCAGAGGTCTACTCTTTAAATTTTCGTGTAATTTCTACCAGACCACACGGTGTTACATCTCACATAAACTGGGACGCGTCAGCTGTATAAACTACCACTCTCTTGGAAAAATTTACAAGAAAATTGTGTACAAATTTGTCCAATCACCCCCCATCAAGTGCAGATGTTAAGAATCAGCGTAGCTGTACTTTCACTCCCCCTTGTGGCTTTACAGCATGCACAGGAACGAATTTACGTCGTACTGTCACAGATCTGGCCCGGGATAGCGTAGTCAGTACAGGGATTCGCTACGGACTAGACGGTCCGGGGATCGGATCCCGGTGAACGCGAGATTTCCTGCACCTGTCCAGAACGGCCTTCGGGCCCACCCAGCCTCCCATGCAACGGGTACCGGACCATTCCCGGGAGTACAGCAGTCCGGGCGTAGCATTATGCACGCACCCCCAGCTAGCGCCGAGGTTGACGAAACATAAGACCTATACCTGTCCTCCCCTCAGTGCCTTTATGGCAGGTTGTAGGGTGAAATCTACATTCACCTTTTACAGATCTGTGGTTATTACACGTTCAGACCACTGCAAACGCAGTGCATTTGTGTAATTCTAAGCATAAGTGACGATTATCTACTTAAACCGCTTTGAGCGCTTGGTCTTGTGCATAGAAACACAGTGTTCTGTTTGAGGTACTCTACACGATCACCCTTCCTAACTTTGTTGTCCTGGTAGGTGATCCTCTTTCGGGAAACGGGTGTGGTTCACCGAATCACAGTTAGTTTTAATTATTTCTTTTTTACTTGTTGTTTTATTTACTCCATTTATTCTTGATATAAAATAACGGAGCGCTATATCCAGTAAAACAACTAGATAATTTCTAGAAAACTGACACAGTCACTTCTCTGTACTCCCACCTACACCACAACCGTACGCGTCTGAATTCGCACTGGATTGCTAGCGTCGGTTATCAGCTTCTAACGATTTCTCATTTAAATCTCTCCCCTCCTATCACCAACGGTTCTGAATATACATTGACAGATTAACTTACAACGCTTGGCCATGAACCGTCCGTAACTGACGCCAGCAATCATAAGAAACAACTATACTAAAAATTATCGGCTAGAGTACGAATTGAATTTTTGTATAAAATTCAGAGTGATTTTAGTCTCTAATCAAGTGTTAGAGGCTGCTGTCATATCTGTTTCATTGTACAGGACTTGGTGGTTCAAACTCCGTCCTGAAGTCACCCACGAATCATTCAATCTGCCGTTTCACAGAACTACCACTGTTACCACACCTGACGTAAGATAGAACCGTGTAAAAAATGAGTAATCCCTAGGCTGTGTAGTTTACCAATTTTCGCACATGTTCCAACCGCCAGCCCCTGTGGACACTTGACAATGATCATGACACATTGGGGTTCTTGTACCTTCGAATATTTACATAATTGAATCGATCCAGGAAAGCAGTTCCATGTAAAGCGGGTCATTTGTTACAAAGGTGTGGTTCATTCTCAAGACGGTCTTCAGATGGAGATTAGTTAAAAACACATTGAACATTCAATCCTGAAAAACTGCCGGAAGGCCTTTATGGAACTGGGAGGTCGGGAGCGAGCTACAGCCCGGCTTTATGAATCGTTAGGTACGTAAGGACGTCAAGCAAATGTAATGGAAGGAAAATTATATATATATATATATATATATATATATATATACACAAAGGATTAACGACAATCGGCATTAGGAGAAAGAAAAATTACGTCAATGCCTATCCGTTCCTAAAATGGCGCTGTCGGTTACCACGTGTCACAGTTAAACAAATAAATTATTAAATTAATGTAAACGTTGACGTACCTAAGGACGTTAATTAATGAATTATCACAAGCCACATGCGGAATGTTTCGCTGTGAACAGGACAGTGCCAATACTACTGCAGCGCTGTTTGCAGAACCAACGTTAATTACTCCTCCTTACCCACGCCTGCAAAACTGGAGTAAGGATAGGTAAATGGTAATAAGGAAGCATTTTACGAAGGTATGTACGGCTTAGCGGGCTATTATGTGCATGGTAATAAACATTCTGGGGTTTTTAAAAATGCAGGAAAATTAATGATTAGCTGAGAGGGCCGAATTTATCAAGAAGGACTTTTCTACATAAGTTAGTTGCATGAAACTGAAAGACAGTCGATGAAACTTTAACCAGCCAGCAAACGAACTGATATCTTTGGAAAAAAAAAGAAAAAGAAAAACAAATTTATTTCCTGAGGAGTTTAAAACTTTGTGCAGCTGACAATTGACACTTGCAAACGTTTAAATGTCGCAAACAGCTGACAGGAATGTTCGGCGCAAGCACAGCTAGCACTTAGTTCAGCCCTAGGGTGGCAGGGTCGTGTAACGAAATTGCAAGATTGTAACCCCCAACATTATTCATAATCGTAGAGAGCCCGGAAACAAACCATTTTATTTAAAAAAAAAGTCAGACTCGTGCACGGGGCTTCTGTTTCTCAGTAAACGTGGACGGTTTCACGATCACGAGTCAAAGCTTCGTGAACCACCGGCAGGCCTGTTGCTGCGTGGCTCAGCAATAGAGACGATGCGTCAAGGTAATTCTGGCCACATGTCTCATACTGAAGTGTGGATACTTTCAAGCCGCCGAACTAGCAGGCTGTGCACCGCGAGCATACCGAGCACGAGGACTGGTGCGAACAAGAGTAGTCTGAAGGCACAGTTACGAGAATATAAGGACGAGGGACTCCGTGAGATATGTACAACGCACAGGAAATTAAAATCGCAAAATAATGTTTAGTAAGGAAACCTCAGGGCAAGAGACCATGTAAGAGATCTATCTGTAGATAGGGAGATAATATTAAAGTGAGTCTTACAGAACGAAGCCGTGAATATGAACTTGACACGAATTCATCTGGCTCACATTAGTATCGAAAGGCAGCTCCTATTTTTTTTAAATGGTATATTTTATTTATTTAACTCTTATCCTGCTAACGTGGAGAATATGGTGAGCTCCTAATAATGCCAGCAGATGGCAGATGGGATTTAATTCGGCAGTTAAAGGGTTAAACGACTTTGTATGACTTCAGGCTTCCGCCGCGATGTGAATGCGATGTTAGATGTTTGGGGCTGTTACGAAGTGTATATTGGTATTTATGTACCGAAGTATCGGGAAACCTCTCGGACCCATCTTTATTCTTCTTGGACTCCTTCATCCTTTAAGACGGGACCGCTAGGTTGTCCTGAAATGTCGGTAAATAACTACCAATCTACGCTGCGTAACATCCAAGAAGAGCGAAGATCTCGCGAAGGAAATTTTCTTCACTAGCCGAGCGACTAACAGCTTTTCAAGAACAATTCCGCTCAGAGGTTAAATAAACAACAGTATCACAACTACCAGCACAAACAACAATGACAACAGAAACAAACCTAGCAAATTTGCTCGAGTGTCACTGTTTCTAACTGGCATCAGGGAGGTGCCAGTTTCGAATCCCGCCGAGGCACCGATGATTTTTTAAATATAGTTTTGTGTGATTTCTCTCGTATATTCCAGGAAAATACCGGATAGTATCCTAAATTAGATCACGTTAGTTTCCTTCCACATCCTTTCCAACTAATTACTTACCATTAACATTCAACGCTATATAGTTTAGTGTACCGAGAGCATCGTTAAACAGAAAACATATATTTTAAAATACAATTACAAGTAAATCAGTCCCGTTACAGGCCTGGAATGGCCCAGACGGTTCCAGGAAGTTAAGGTTCCCAGATTTCATGACAACGGCACAGGATGGTGGTAAGGTTGTCAGCCTTACTTACCGGCTGCCTTTGCCACCAGGAAATGCCCCTGGTACTCATTTATGTTAAAGGCTGAGTCGACCCCAGGGCCACAGTGCGATCATTCGGATCGCACTGTGGCCCTGGGGTAAATGAAAAATTCCAATGACACCAGCTGCGATCGAACCAGCGACCTTCCGATTTGTAGCACAGCACTTTACAATTACAAGTAAAAAAAAAGGTAAAGGTAAAGTTTTCCCTTTACAGGCCCGGTGTGGCCCAGAGGGTGGGTAGAGGTATAGCTCTACTCTTCCATGACCGCGGCACTAGAAGGGGGTGAGTGGTCAGCAGCACGCCCCGGCCGCACTTTACACCCGAGAAAGACCCGGTACCCATTTTACAGGAGGCAGGGTGGGCCACAGGGCCGGTCTGGACGGGCGGAAAATCTCGTCCCCACCGGAATTCGATCCCGGACCGTCCAGCTCGTAGTCAGTCACTATACCGACTGAGCTACCCGGCCCACATACAATTACAAGTACACGAGCTAAATCCAAACTAAAGTTAAATGAATTTTGGGTTGCCAGTGTTGGCAGCTGTTCTGCATTTATATCCAAGTCTTGACTGAGCGCTACATACATCAAGCGAAAATTTTCCATGCATAGCAAGGCACGCTACTTCTTGAGTTGAATACATACACGAGCGACTTCGTCATGTGCGAAATAATAAACGACAATGACTACCAGTGACAGGAATCTGAAGTACAAGAAGACATGGTTTGCTAGCAAGTACAGATTGAAACAGAGTGCGATTCACGACTGAATTACTCACTTCTCTTACAAGTACAAGCTTCTTTTCTGCATTAAATAATACTGTATAGCTGTGCGGGAGTAGAAGCATATAGAATTTGTTAAAGCTAAACCAAACTGTGTTACTGCTTGAGATTCCGAGTCAAAATACCAAGCGAAAAGTCGCTGCATGTTGAACGAATTAATAAAACTGTAGGGAATATTCTACAGTTGTGAGTGAAACTGTGAAGCTAAACTTGATGACTGCGTCTTCCGCTTCGCATTTCTTTATCTCAAGTCTCATAAGTCGGTCCTAAAGCAGATATTAATCATCGTTTACCTCAGTCACTACACACAGACACTGAGGTAATACTTTCAAACCATACTCAGTTCCTTATCATGTCTTCCTTTTTATCTTTCACAATCATCCCAAATCCGTAGGCAATTTGTGTGCTTTAAAAAAATCCGTACTTAAATGAAAATAACAGACAATCAGATCCACATTTGTCGGATAAATGTTTCTCAGTCTGGGATTCACATACCACTGCCGGTTTGGAGGCTTAATTTAAGTACGTACTTTTATACATGCCCTGGGGCCCACCCAGCCTCCTGTAAAATGGGTACCGGCTCATTCCCGGGGGTAAAGTGCGGCCGGGGCGTACAGCTGACCTTTCACCCCCTTCTAGTGCCGCAGTCATGTAAGAGTAGAGCTATACCTCTACCCACCCTCTGGGCCACAACGGGCCTGTAAAGGGATCACTTCACCTTCTTGCTGTTATACATACACACATAGAATATACATTCACGTACTAAATAGTGAAATCATAAATACATGAAAATATCCTATCGGCAAGCCAAAATGCTCATTTGGGAAATCTGTGGGTAAATTTAAGATTAATAGCGAATGATGTATTAAAGACGTTGTGAAAACGGTAAACTGAATTCACCTTATTTGGGTTAGGATCCAGATGCGGGCACTTATGAACATCATAATGAAATCTCGGGTTCCTGAAACTCAGCTTCATTTCTTGACAATGTAACGTGCAGCCCTAATACGAAGACAGGCATTGTTTGCATAACGTAACAATAGGACTCATTCGTGTGACCATTGCTACAGTGGAAAGGCAAAATATGTATTGCATATTAAGAGTACGTGTTTGTAGCCTTGGGTATTCAGCATGCAAAAGCGCATGAGCCATATTGTCAATACTTTTTCCATACTATCTCATGAAGGGCCAGATTTTCGGAAAACAGTTATTGAACATAAAATGTGTGATTTGATTTTCTCCACAACTTTTGTCTGAAACATTTCTCATTATAGATGAATTCAGCAAGATACTATGATCAGTACACATAGTCTTAAAGTACCTGTTATTCTTGTCAGATTTTAATAAAACCTGTATTTTCTGGATAAACGTTCGAAAAAAAGAAGCTCAAATATAAAATTTCATGAAAATTCATTCAGTGTATTGGGAGTAGCTAGCAGCGGGTTCGTCCGAGGTACGCCATCTTGATTCACACTCACTTTATTCAAAGAGCTTACATAAAGATGTGCTATTACCTGTAGCTGTACATTCACATGGTATTAAAAAGAAATACGTTCCTCCACACAGTGTGAGCCAAGTCCTTCCAGGTGGACACACGGACAAATGGAGGGACAGACAGACATGCCAAAGCTAATAATGGCTTTTTTCGAAATTTTGTGAACGTGCCCAAAATTTGTAATATTATTTATACCACTGTAGAATACAGACGATAAGTTTTGTAGGAAATTAATGATCGTGAAACATAGAGAGGTAATGATAATATTGCATTTCGTGATCAGTGGCAACAGGTTTGCACAACCATAACGACGTATTGGTGACTAGACTTTTGCCAGTACCCTACATAATCCATAATGTGTAACAGCTATTAGCCCTTGTGAAAATATCACGTATTTGCTTTCAAAATAATCAAATATTTGTCTACCTAATGTTATTTGCGAGCGCTTTGTGTACGATGGCTGGTTCTGTAAGCAATGGTTTGGATCACTAGCGATTTTGTACACCAGTTTAGGAAGAAATCTTCACTAATGAATTAAACTGTAAATTACTTCCAACCATAACATTTATTTTCGGAAATTCCCTACATAAAGATGGAAGCTGACAGCGCCACACTTTTACGTGAAATTCTCTAAAACTTGTTTTCCTTACACAATATGTGTTTATATGGATTTAATTTTATACAATTAATCAATTAACTGGAACATTCAGAGAGTACAGCCTACAGACCTCATTGGATTATAAAACACAAAAATCGGTCCCAGTGGCTGTGCGGTCTACGGCGTAGGTCTGCGACTGTGGGTTCGAATCCCGCAGAGTGCATGGATGTCTTTCTCTCGTGATTGTTGTGTGTTGTCAAGTAAAGGTCTCTGCGACAAGCTGATAACACGCCCAGAGAAATCCTACCGACTGTGGTGCGTCGTTATGTGTCATCTAGAAACTTCACGAATGAGGAGGTCCGGGTTGGGCCGCAGTGTAAAAAAAAAACACACACAAAATTGTCTGTGTGTGTAATTAAGCACCACGAAACGAAGGTGCGTGGTAGAGTGGCATTGTAGTTTCGAGTAGAATTTTATTCTACAGTTTGTGGATGTGAGTGGGCAGAGTTACATTCCACCTACTACTGTAAGCCCTGGGAAGTACACTCCGATATCACGTGCGTGAGAGGCTACTGGAATCTTGGTCTCGGTACCGATAAAAACGAATATAACAGGAGAGGCAATATATGTATAACGTAATATTGAGGCGCATTCATGCAACTGCTGATGCAGTGGGAGAGCATAAGTATTACCCAACCTGAGTGCAGGTGTGTGTGTGTGTGTGTTTGTAGCCTTAGGTATCCAGGATGCAATGAACATGAGCCACATTGTCATGTGGTCAGCCACGCTCTACAAATATTTTTCCGTATTATCTCACAAAACGCACGATTTTCGAAAAACAGTTACTGAGCATAAAATGTGTGTTTTGATTTTCTCTACAACTTTTGTCTGAAACATTTCTCATTCTAAGAAGTACTGTGCGAGATATGATCAAAAAAGTATATTGGTCTTCATGTAAAGTTCCCGTTATTCTCGCTCGATTTTAATGAAACTTGAATTTTCTCAACAGATTTTCGAAATATTGTCAAACACAAAATTTCATGAAAATCCGTCCAGTGGAAGCCGAGTTGTTCCATGCGGACGGACAGACGGACAAAAATGACGAAGCTAAAAGTCGCCTGTAGCACTTTTGCGAAAGCGCCTATAAATTTCTGCCCCCGCCAGAAATCGAACGCTGGTCGCCAGTTCCTTAGCCTAGTCATTTACCGACGAAGTCGTCTCTATTCCCAGTACTGGAGCATAAGTACATTTGAGTGAAGTTAATAATTAGATTCTTAGAATTTCAGCAGTTTAATATAATCTGACAACAGCTCAAGGGAATGAAGCTACAAGAATGTGTGCGTGTGTGTGTATGTGTTTATGTGCTGCTCTTGTTCTTCTTATCTGTTATATCTCATTTCGTCGAACAATGTTTATGATTACTTTAATGACGATGGCAACGAGAGCGGATGGTAGTAGATCCGGTTAATCAATACCAGAAGCTGTAATTACAGTTGTACTGTACGAGCTCCTGATGATGGGTGTCAACACCCGAAACATGTAGAGCTGCCTACAGAAATGTAATAAACGGAATACAGTTGCATCTTGTTGGACAGTTATTAAATTCGATTCATGATGCACGGACCCATGTGTATAAAAAACCGACTTACTATAATGCGAGCCGCCTACAGCATTGCCAAACATGCTGCAAAAAACAATAAATATTTCTAAATAGAAATAGGTTTGTACGCTTACAGTACCGTAAATCCAGCATGTAATCTCTCAAGAATAATTTTCTAAATCTCCACCTCGAACTTCCTATCCTAATATGTTTTGAGTCAAGTATTAAACCTGACATATATGCTCTGGGGTGTGACGCCATATAGCCTGACACAAATTCATTCCATTTTCGGAAGACCTTTCTGCCCATATCATCAGAAAGTCAGAGGCGGTACTTTCCCCCCTAACCTTCGGTACTCTTATACCAAACTACACGGAGTCACATCCCATTCAACAATATTGCCATAGTCACCGCGGTCAGAACCTCAAACCTTACGACTCCTAAGTCTGGTCCACCTTCCATTGCATCAGAACACGGTATCAAGTTGCTGATTTTATCACAGTGACAGCTGTGTGGGACGCCAACGTACTGTGTGGAACTGCTGCAACCACAAACAGAGACTCCCCTTCCGCACAACAATACGTGACACTATCAGGCAGCCACGCCTCGCAACTATTGTCGTCTTAAGAAAGAAGCTGGTACAGAAGCTTCATACAGAGGCACTGCAGTGTGAGGAGGTAAGGTTACCGTCAGGGCCAATGTAGGTGCAGGGGTGTATTAGGAAAGGAACTGGGAAGGAAGGAATTGTGGGACACGCAGATAGGCTATAGTTCAGATCGACGCCTTACAGGCCTTGACAATAACTCAAAAATTCAACAATGCTCGTTGAAAACTCAAAGGAAGAAATCTGATAAATACTACTTCTAGCTAAGGTTTCCACAGATTAACCGTCCATTCATCCACTCGTATCCTTTAGAGCCCTTGGAGAACATTTGGTAACCACGATTTTGCCTGCTGCGCTTGCTGTAAGATTTATAATTTCTGGTTATAAACGGAGCTATCACAATAATAACTCCACGGAACACAGTCCTTCTTGAGAAGCTAACAGCCTGTCAGTCAGTCAAGAAATTCCCCAAATTTTGTGGAACCCGAACGTTCAATACCGCATTCACGAGCGCCTGCCACCAGTTCCTATCCTAAGCCAGATCAATTCAGTCCATGCTTCCACATGCCACTTATTGAAGATCCATTTTAATATCATCTTTCGATCTAACCCTGGATCTTTCAATTGGTCTCTTTTCCTCAGGTCTCCCCACCAAAACCCTGCATGAAACTCTCCTGTCTCCTATTCGTGCTACATGCCCCGCCCATCTATTTCTTCTTGGTAGATCATCCGAATATTTGGTGAAAAGCAGCGTACAGATCATAAAGCTCCTCGTTATGTCGACTTATGCACTCCCCTGTTACCTGGCCCCTCTTACGTCCAAACATCCTCCTCAGCACACTATTCTCGAACACTCTCAGTATATATTCCTTAATAATAATAATAATAATAATAAAGTGCTAATGTGATTGATTACCAGAAAGCATTTGATAGCGTTCCACATAGCTGGGTGGAAAAGTCAATAGAATTGGTAGGAGTGAACAGTAAAATTGTTAGATTTTGCAAACTGTCTATGGAGAAATGGAACACAAGGCTTATTTTAAAAA
>Ga0131853_10019226_pt1 | contig 12433 bp, 23 predicted proteins | sample TergutLab28metaG_FD_92764 | JGI IMG/M metagenome (GOLD analysis project Ga0131853, IMG submission 92764) | Labiotermes labralis P1 segment gut microbial communities from Petit-Saut dam, French Guiana - Lab288 P1 (version 2) (version 2) | ecosystem: Host-associated > Arthropoda: Insects >...
CATTCATTCATTCATTCATGGATCGCACTGCGCTTATTTCAATCTGGGATCTCCAGTGTACTAAATTCTGGACAAATCCTATTACCAAATATTTTGGTACTTCATTGTACGTAGTTTTATTGTATCATGTATGTTGCAATTTTTAAAACAGCTTTTCTAACATCGTGCATTTATGGAAGATAGCAGTATGTATAATTATTTTGCTATATTTGACAACCTGTGTAGCAGGCTGTACATGCCTACAACATCTGTAGCCCCCTGAAGATGGTTGCGGTTTAGAGTCGAAACAAGTAGTAGCAATACAACGAATCGCGCAGGCAGTTGGACAGTAACTTATGTACGGTACATATCATAATTGCAAAGGGCTTCATATAAAGTGCCTGCTAATCTGCACACAAACGAAGTGTTACAGACCAACAGAATACTGCAATATAGATAGATAGATAGATAGGTATATAGATAGATAGATGGAGAGATGGATGGATAGATGGATAGATGGACGGATAGATGGATGGATAGATGGATAGATAGATAGATGGATAGATAGATGAATAGATAGATGGATAGATGAATAGATGATAGATAGATAGATGGATAGATAGACAGAGAGACAGAAATATAGATAGATAGAGAGAGAGATATGTATATAGATAGATAGATAGATAAATGGATGGATGGATTGATGGACGGATGGATGGATCGATCGATGAATGGATGGATGAATGGATAGATAGATAGATGGATAGATGTATGGATGGATGGATGGATGGATGGATGGATGGATGGATGGATGGATAGATGGATAGATAGATAGATAGAGAGACATATAGATAGATAGATAGAGAGATAGACAGATTGACAGATTTAAAGATAGACAGATAGATAGGTAGATAGATAGATAGATAGAGAGATGGATAGATGGATAGATAGATAGATAGATGAATAGATGGATGGAGAGATGGATGGTTGGATGGATAGATGGATGGTTAGTTAGATGGAAGGTTAGATGGATGGATAGATGGATGGATTGAAGGATGGATAGATGGATGGATAGATGGATAGATAGATAGATAGATAGAGAGATAGATGGATAGATAGATAGACGGATGGATGGATGGAAGGAGGGATGGATGGATGGATGGATGGATGGACGGATAGATGGACGGTTAGATAGATAGATAGTTAGATAGATAGATAGTTAGATAGACAGATAGATAGATTGATAGATAGAGAGAGAGACAGAAGGATAGATAGATAGATAGAGAGAGACAGGAGAGATAGATAGATAGATAGATGGATAGATAGATGGATAGATAGATGGATAGATAGATAGATGGATGGATAGATGAATGGATGGATGGATGGATAGACAGATGGATAGATAGATGGATGGATAGATAGATGGATAGATAGAAGGATAGATAGATGGAAAAATAGATAGATAGATGGATAGATAGATAGATCGATAGACAGATAGATAGATAGATAATTAGATAGATAGAGAATTAGAGAAACAGAAGGAAAGATAGATAGATAGTTAGATAGATAGATATATAGATAGATAGATAGATAGATAGATATATGGATAGATAGATAGGTAGATAGATAGACAGATAGAGATAGATAGATAGATGGATGGATGGATCGATGGATGGATGGATGAATGGATAGATAGATAGATATATAGATGGATGTATAGATGGATGGATGGATGGATGGATGGATGGATGTATGGATGGATGGTTGGATGGATGGATGGATGGATGGATGGATGGATAGATGGATAGTTAGATAGATAGATTGATAGATAGATAGACAGATAAATAGATGGATAAATAAATAGATGGATAGATAGAGAGAGAGATAGATATATAGTTAGTTAGTTAGATAAATAGATAGATGGATGAATGGATGGATAGGTGGATGGATGGATGGATGGATGGATGGACGGATAGATGGACAGTTAGATAGATAGGTAGATAGACATATATATATATATATATAGATAGATAGATGGATAGACAGATGGATGGATGGATGGATGGATGAATGGATAGATAAATAGATAGATACATAGTAAGATAGATAGATAGATTGATAGATAGATACAAAGAAAGATAGATAAAGGGATAGATAGACAGATAAATAGAAAGATAGATAAGTAGATAGATAGATAGAAAGATAGACAGATTGACAGATAGACAGATAAATAGATAGACAGTTAGATAGATAGATAGGTAGATAGATAAATAGATAGATAGATGGATAGAGAGAAGGATAGATAGATAGATGGATATATAGTTGGATAAATGGAAGGGTAGATAGATGGATAGATGGATGGATAGATGGATGGATAGATAGATTGATAGAAAGATGGATGGATAGATAGATAGATAGAGAGATGGATAGATAGATGGACAGATGGATAGATAGATGTACAGATAGAGAGATGGATGGATAGATAGATAGACAGATAGACACATAGGTAGATAGATAGATAGATAGCTAACAACCTACCTACCTACCTACCTACCTAACCACCTACCTACCCACCCAGCTAACTAACTACCTACCCACCTAACCACCTCCCTACCTACATACCTATCTACCTACCCACATACCTACCTACCCACCTAACTACCTACAAAACTATACCTACCTACGTACATACCTACCTACCCACCTACCTACCTACTTAATTATCTACCTATCTACCTACCTACCTACCAACCTAACTACCCAACTACCTACCTACCTACATACCTACCTACCTACCTACCTACCAACCTATCTACCTACCTATCTCCCTACCTACCTACCTACTTACCTACCTACCTACCTACCTATCTACCTACCTACCTACCTACCAACATACCTACCTACCTACCTACCTAACATCTACTTACCTACCTACCTACCTAACATCTACTTAGCTAACTACCTACCTAACCACCTAAACACCTATCTAACTACCCACACACCTACCAACCTACTTACCTACCTATCTATCTACCGACCTACATATCTACCTTCATACCTACATACCTACGTACACACCTACCTACATATCTACCAACCTATCTACCTACCTACCAACCTACCTACATACCCACCTAGATAACTACCCACTTAACTACCTACATACCTACGTACCTATAACTACCTAACTACCTACCCATACACCTACCTACCTACCAACCAAAAACCTACGTACCTACCTAGCTACCTACCTACCTACCTACCTAACTACATAATTACATACCTACCTACATTCCTACCTACCTATCTAGCTAACTACCTACCTACCTACCTACCCACCTACATACCTACCAACCTACAATCTACCTACCTAACTACCTACCTACCTACCGACTCACCTACCTATCTACCTACCTACCTACCTACTTACCAACCCAACTAATTTCCTACCTACCTATTTACATACCTACCTACCTACCTAACTACCCACATACCTACCTACCTACCTACCTACCCACCCACAAACATACATACCTACCTCCCTACCTACCTACCCACCTACCTAACTACCTACCTCTCTACCTACATACCTAAATACCTACCTACCTACCTGCCTACTTACATACCCACCTACCTACATACGTACCTACCCACCTACCTACCCACTTATATATCTACCTACCTACCTTTTCACCTACCTACCTACTACCTAACAACCTAAGTACGTACATACCTACCTACCCACCTACCTACCTACCTACCTACCTACCTTCCTATCTCCCTACTTACCTAACTACCTACCTATCTACCTACATACCTACCTACCTACCTACCTACCTATCTACCTACATACCTACTTACATACATACCTACCTACCTAACATCTACTTACCTACCAAACTACCTAACATCTACCAACCTAACCACGTACCTACCTACCAACCTACCCGCCTACCTAACCACCTACCTAACTACCTAACTACCAACCTACCAAACTACCTACCTACCTACCTACTTACCTACCTACCTACCTACCCACCCACCTACCTAACTACCTCCCTAACTACATATCTACCTACACACCTACCTACGTACCTACCTACCTACCTAACCACCTACCTACCTACCTACCTACCTATGTACCTACCAACCTACCTACCTACCTACCTATCTACCTAGTACCTACCTACATATTTACCTACCTACAATCTACCTACCTACCTACCTACTTAACATCTACCTACCTACATACCTACCTACCTAACATCTACCTACCTACCTACAAACCCACCTACCTACCTATCTACCTACCCACCTATCTGCCTACCTTCCTAAATACCTACCTACGTACCCACCTACCTACCTCCCTACCTACCTCCCTACCTACCCACCTACGTACCCGTAACTATCTACGTAACTACCAACCTACCCACCTACCAACCTACCTAACAACCTACCTACCTACCTACCTCCCTACCTACCTATCTACCTACACACGTAATACCCACCTACCTACTACCCACATACCTACCTAACTAACTACCTACTTAATATCTACCTACCTACCTACCTACCTACCTAACATCTACCTACATACCTTCCTACCTACGTACTTACCCTCATTCCTACCTACCAACTCACCAAACTAATTACCTTCCTACATACTTACCCAACAACCTACCTATATAACCAAATATCTACTACCCACCTACCTAATTACCTACCTACCTACCTACATACCTACCTTCGTACCTAACAAACTACCTAACTACCTACCTACCTAACTATATACCTATCCACATGTCTACCTACCTACCTACCTACCTACCTACCTACCTACCTACCTACGTAGTACCTACCTACCTATATAACTACCTACCTACATACCTACCTACTTACGTACCTACGTACCTACCTAAATACCTACAGACCTACCCACTTACCTATCTACATATCAACCTATCTAAATACAAACGTACCTACCTACTTACGTACCTACATGCCTACTTACCTACCTACCTACCTACCTACCTAACTAACTACATACCTACCTACACACCTACCTACGTACGTACCTACATACCTACCTACCTACCTAACTACCCAACTACCTAAATACCTACTTACCTATGCAACTACCTATCTACCTACCTACCTATGTACCTACCTCACTACCTACCTACCTACCTTCTCACCGACCTACCTACCTACACACCTACTTACATGGCCACCTACCTACTTACTTACCTAACCAACTTCGTACCTACTTACCCATCTACATACCTAACTACCTACCTATATACCCACCAACCTACCTACCCACCTACCTACCTAAACAACTATCTACCTAATATCCTAAGTACCTACCTACTTACCCACCTATCTACCTACCTACAAATACATACCTACCTACGCACCCACTACCAACCTACCAATTTACCTACGAAACCTATCTACCTACCTGCCTATCTGCCTACCTACCTACCAACCTACTTACCCGCTTACCTACCTACATACCTACCTACCTACATAACTAAACACATACATTCCTACCTACCTACCTACCTATCTACCTACCTACCTACCTACCTACCAAACTACATACCTACCTAACTACCTACCCACCCACCTACCTACCTACCTACCTACCTACCTATCTACCTACCCACCTAACTCCCTTCCTACCTACCTACACACCTACCTACCTACCTACCTACCCACCTACCTACATATCTACATACCCACCCACTTACCTACCCACCTACTTAGCCACCTAATTACCTACCTACACACCTACCAACGTAACTACCTACCTACCTACTAGCGTACCTACCAACTTACTTACCTAACTACCTACATACCTATCTACCTACCTATCTACATACTTACCTACATACCTACTTAACTATTTACCTACCTACCTATCTACCTACCTACCAACCTACGTACTTACCTACCTACTTTCCTACCTACCTACCAACCCACCTACCTACCTACCTAATTACCTACCCACCTAAATATCTACATACCTACCTACTACCTATCTACCTACATAACTACCTACCTAACTACCCACACACCTACCTAACTAATTACCTACCTACCTACCTGTCTAACTACCTACCTACCTACCTACATACCTACCCACCTACTAACGTACCTACCTAACTACCAACCTAACTACACACATACGTGCGTACCTATAACTAACTAAATTAATACCAACACACCTACCTACCTACCAACCAACAACCTACCTACCTACCTAGCTACCTACTTACCTACCTAACTAACTACATAACTACATACCTACCTACATTCCTACCTAACTATCTAGCTAACTAACTACCTACTTACTTACCTACATACCTATCTACCTACCCACCTACATTCCTACCTACCTAACTACATATCTACCTACCTAACTACCTACCTACCTACACACCTACCTATCTTCCTACCTACCTACCTACTTACCTACCCACCTACTTTCCTACCTACCTACCTACCTACCCAAAAACCTAACCACACACCCACTTACCTACCTACGTACCAACCAAACTACCTACCTCCTTACCTACCAACCCAACTACCTAACTACCTACCTATCTACCTACCTACCTATCTACCTACATACCTACCTACCTACCTACCTACCTAAATACCCACCTTCCTACATACGTACCTACCCAACTACATACCCACTTTTATATCTAACTAAATAACTACCTTTCCACTTACCTACCTACCTACCTACCTACCAACTACGTACGTACATACCTACCTACCCACCTACCTACCTACCTACCTACCTACCTACCTACCCACCTTCCTACCTCCCTACCTACCTACCTACCTATCTACATACATACCTACCTACCTACCTACCAAACATCCACTTACCTACCAAACTACCTAACATCTACCTACCTAACCAACTACCTACCTACCTACCTACCTACCTACACACCTACCTAACCACCTACCTATCTACCTAACTACCAATCTACCCAACTACCTACCTACCTAATTACCCACCTACATACCTATCTACCTACATATCTACCTACGTACCTACCTACCTACCCACCTACCTACCTATCTATTTACCTACCAACCTACCTACCTACCTAACTATCTACCTACGTACCTACCTATTTACCTACCTACAATATACCTACCTACCTACCTTCCTAACTAACATCTATATACCTACCTATCTAACATACCTACCTACCTACCTACCTACCTAATATCTACCTACCTATTTAAATAAATACCTACCTACCTACCCACGTACATACCTATCTACGTACCCACCTACCTACCTACCTAACTTCCAACCTAACTAACTAACATCTACCTACATACATACCTACCTACCTAACATCTAATTACCTACCTACCTTCTACCTACCTACCTAACTACCTACCTACCTACCTACTTACCTACTTACCTACCCACCTACCTACCCACCCACCTAACTAATATCCTACCTACCTACTTACCTAACAATCTACTTACCTACCTACAACTACATAACTACCTACCCACCCACCTAACAACCTACCAATTTACATACCAACCGACCGACCTACCTACATACCTGCCTATCTGCCTATCTAGCTACCCACCTACGTACCCACTTACCTACATACTTACCTACCTATCCACATAGCTAACCACATTCTTTCCTACCTACCTACCTACCTAACTACCTACCTACCTACCTACCAAACTACATACCTACCTACCTACCTACCCACCCACCTACATACCTACCTACCTCACTTCCTAACTACCTACCTAACTAACTATCTACCTACCTACCCACCTACCTCACTTCGTAACTACCTACCCACCTACCTACATACCTACCTACCCACCTACCTACACAACCACTTACCTACCTACCTTCCTACCCACCTACCTACATACCTACCTACACATCTACCTACGTAACTACCTACCTACGTACACACTCACGTACATACCTACCCACTTACCTAGTCCACCAACTCCCACCACCACAAGTACTACTACTAATACCACCACCACCCCTACTACTACTACTACTACTACTACTACTACTGCTACTACTAATACTACAACCACCCCACCACAACTACTACTACTACTATTACCACCACCACCACCACCACCACTAAAACTATTTTATTTTAACCACCACCACTACCACCACCACTTCTACTAATACTACTACTACTACTACTACTACTGCTACTATTAATACTACTACCACCCCACCACCACACCACCATTACTACTACTAATATTACCACCACCATCAACACTACTACTAATTCAACTATTACTATTACTACTACTACTGCTACTACTAATACTAACACCAACCCACCACCCGCGTCACCATTACTACTAATACTAATACTATTACCACCATCACCATCACCACCCCCACCACCACTACTACTACTACTACTACTACCAACACCACATCCACTACTACTAATGCTACTACTAATACAACCACCACCAAACCACCCTCACCACCACTACTACTACTAATATTACTAAAACCACCACCACTACACTACTACAAAAACAACTACTACTAATACTACTACTGCTACTACTAATATTAGCACCACCTCACCACCCACACTACCACCACTACTGCTACTACCACTATTAACACCACCACCAATACAACAATTACTAATACTACTACTACTAGTACTAATACCAACACCACCACACCACCCCCACTAACACCACTACTAGTACTACTAATATTACCACCACCACCTGCACCACCACCACTAATACTACTACTACTACTACTACTATTACTACTCCTACTGCTACCTCTACTTCTACCAGTACCTCACCACCCCCAACAACAACACTTCGACTATTACTACTATTACTACAACCACCACCACCACCATCATTACTACTACTACTACTACTACTACTAATGCTACTACTAATTCTACCACCACCCCACCACCCACAACACCATTACTACTACTATTACAACCAAAATACTAGAACTACTACAAATACTACTACAACTGCTAATAATAATACTACCACCACCCCACGACTCCCACCTCCACCACTACTACTACTACTACAACTATTACCACCACCATCACCACTACTACTACAACTACTGCTATTACTAGTGGTATTACTAATACTAACACAACCCCACCAACCCCACCACCGCTACTACAACTATTATGACCACCACCACCACTAATACTACTACTACTACTACTACTACTACTACTGCTACTACTACTACTCTTAAAACTACCACTACCCCACCACCCAAAACAACACCAATAATAATACAACTACTATTAACACCAACACTACCACCACCACTACTACTACTACTACTGCTACTAATTACATTAAATCTAATACTACCACCACCCCAGCACCAATCCCACCACTAATAATACTACTACTACTACCACCAATACGCCACCACCACCACCACCACTATTACTACTAATATTATCACCAAAAACACCACTACTACTACTACTACTGCGACTACAGATACTACCACCACGCCACCAACAACACCACCACTACTACTACTACTACTATTACCACCACCACAACTACTACTCCTACTACTACTGCAACTGCTAATACTACCACCACCCCACCACCACTACTACTACAACTACTACTACACGACTAATACTACTACTACTGCTACTAATAATACTACCACCATCCACGACTCCACTAATACTACTACTATTACCACCACCTCCACCACTACTACTTCTACTTCTACTCCTACTACTACTACTACTGCTACTACTAATAATACCACCACACACCAACCGCAAAAGCACCACTATTACTACTACTACTATTACCACCACCACCACCAACACCATACTTACTACTACTACTACTACTACTAATGCAACTGCTAATATTACCACAACACCAACATCACCAACACCATTACTACTACTAATATTACCACCACCACCACCAACACAAATACAACTGCTACTACTACTAATACTACTAATACTACTGCTACTACTTATACTACTAATGCTATTATTAATATTAGCAACATCCAACCATCCCAACCACCACCACTACTACAACTACTACTATTACAAGTGCTAATATTATTACTACCACCACCTCACCAACCACACAACCACCATTACTACTACCACTACTGCTATTTCCACCACCACCAACCCACCACACCAACCACCACAACTAGTACTACTACTATTATTAACAACACGACCCCCCCTAACCACAGCCTCCACCAATACTACTATTACTACTACTACTACTGCTACTACTAATACTTCCACCAACCCACCACCCCCACCACCACTATTACTACTATTACCACCACTACTACTACTACTACTACTATTACTACTACTACTACTTCTAGTACTAATACTACCACCACACCACCACCCCCACCAAAACTACTACTACTAATATTACCACCACCACCACCACTACTACTAATACTACTACTACTACTATTATTATAACTACTACTACTACTACTACTGCTAGTACTAATACTAAAACCACCCCACCACCCTCACTACCACTACTAACACTAATATTACCACCACTACCACTACTACTACTACTTCTATTACCACCACCACCACCACTAATAATATTCCTACCACCACCTTCACCACCACCACTACTACTACAACTACTACAACTGATACTACTAATACTACCTCAACACCACAATCCCAACCATTACTACTACTACTACTATTACCACCACCACCACCAACACTACTATTAGTACTACTACTGCCACTACTACTACAAATACTACCACCACCCCAACATCCCAACCAACACAACTACTACTAATAGTATTATTACCACCACCACCACCACCAACTTCCACTCATACTACTACTACTACTGCTACTACTAATACTACCACCACTCCACCACCCTCACCACCACTACTAATAGTACTATTACCACCCCCACCACCACTATTACTACTACTACTACTACTACTCTTACTAATACTACTACAACTACTGCTACTACTACTAATACTAACAACACCCAAACACCCGCAACACCAACACTACTACTACGACTATTACCACCACCTCCACCAACCCCAATAATAATATTACTATTAGTGGTACTGCTACTACAAATAATACCACCACCCCACCACCCCCAACACCACTACTACTACTACTATTACCATCACCACCACCACCACCACTACTACTACTACTACAACAACTACTACTACTACTAATGCTACTTCTAAAATTACCACCAACCTACCATCCCCACCACCACCACTAATACTACTACTTATATTACCACCAACACCACCAACACTACTACTACTACTACTGCTACTAATAACACTACCACCACCCCAGCACCCCTCCTTCACCACTGCTACTATTATTATTACCACCACCACTACCACCACTACTATTAATACTACTACTACTGCTACTACTAATACCTCCACCACCCCACCAACCTCACCACCAGCACTATTACTACTAGTATTACCACCACCACCACCACTCTAATACTACTACTGCTACTACTAATATTACCAACACCCCAACTCACCCACCACCATGTCGACTACTAATACTACTATTACCACCACCACCCCACCAACCCCACCACCACTAGTACTACTACTAATACCACCACCACCACTACTACTACTACTAATACTACTACTACTGCTACTATTAATACTACTATTAATACTACCACCACCCCACAAGCCCCACGATCACTACTAATACTACTATTACTAACACAACTACCACTACTAATACTACTACTACTACTACCACTACTGCTACTAATAATACTACCACCACCCACACCACCAATACTACTACTAATATTACGACCATCAACACCACTATAATTACTATTACTGTTACTGCTACTACTAAGACTACCAACACCCCACCACCCCCACCACCACCACCACTACTACTACTATTATTACCACCACAACCAACAGCACTACTACTACGAATGCTACTACTAATACTACCACGAACCCACGAACCCCACCACAAGTACTTTTACTACTTTTACCACAACCACCACTACTACTACCACTACTACTACTACTACTACTGCTAATACTTTCGCTACTACTAATTCTACCACAACCCCACTATCACTACTACAACTACTATTACCTCCACCACCACCACCACTATTACTACTACTACTACTACTGCTACTAGTAATACTACCACCACTACACCAACCCCACCACAACTACTACTAATACTATTTCCACCACCAACACCACTACTACTACTACTACTACTATCACTAATACTATTACTACTACTACTAAAATTGCTACTACTGCTATTATTATTACAACCACCCTCAACACCCCCACCAACAAAA
>Ga0131853_10019228_pt1 | contig 12433 bp, 5 predicted proteins | sample TergutLab28metaG_FD_92764 | JGI IMG/M metagenome (GOLD analysis project Ga0131853, IMG submission 92764) | Labiotermes labralis P1 segment gut microbial communities from Petit-Saut dam, French Guiana - Lab288 P1 (version 2) (version 2) | ecosystem: Host-associated > Arthropoda: Insects >...
ATACAAACATACATACATACATATACATACATACATACATACAAACATACATATACATACATATATACAAACATGCATACATATATTCATACATACATACAAACATACATACATACATATACACACATACATACATACATACATACAAACATACATACATACATATACATACATACACACCCACATACATACATACATGCATACATACATACATACAAACATGCATACATACACACATACATACATACATACATACATATACATACATACATACAAACATACATATACATACATACATACACACATATACATTCATACATACATACATACATGCATACATACATACATACATACATACATACATACATACATACACATGCATACATACGCACATAAGTAAATACATACATACATAAGTAAATACATACATACATAAATAAATACGTACATACATACACCCACATACATACATACATATATATCTGCATACATACATAAATACATACATACATACATACATAAAAACACACATACACACCCTTTTAACCCCTAACATAAAATAAGCTTCACTACTATTCAACTAGTTTAGAAGTCGCATTACAAAAAACTATTACATTATTAAAGGATTCTTAGACCGGTTAAAGATATAGTTACAATTTCAAAAATGGCATAGCGGACAAAAAATTGTCTTATGGGATTGAAAAATAACGATTTTAAAGAATGGGCTCGTAGAAGATTTCAAGTGCGCGTTTTATTACTACCGTATTCTTAGAAGGGCTAATACATAAAATGCAACCATTTTTCATGTTAATAAGAAGGTGGTCGATAATTTTAAAGGGCACGCCTTACACAGAGGCCACTAGACAGTTCGAGTGTCCGAAATTCATTACAATCAGTCTAGCTGCTATATTTATTACTGGCAAGAAATTACTCTGTATGAAGTTATGAACGAATTCTGTTAAAAGGAGCATAAGCGCATTAAAGTGTTTTATAGCACCAAGCGTTTGACAGATAATTTCACTTTTACTGCCTGATAAACAAGCATCGGGGCCTGTCAGTAGCGTGAGATCAATAGACTCGTTGCGGGGACAATTTTAGGAATTGTAAATCTTTTAATAGACCTTCTGTCGCACCTTTGGAGAAACTAAATGCAAAGAAGCTAAGCAATAAAAGAGGTGAAGCTGGGGAGAGAGTGACCAGTGTGTGGATCAAGGAAAGAGGAAATTTGACGGCTCTGGCTTTTCCTTGGCAGCGTCCGCTCTTTGTTTTCGGTACATATTGGTCTGATAACTAGAACAACTTCACGCTCAAGTGCAATTCCTCGGTGGGGATCGTACCCATTCCCTGTTTATCAAATTGTTCATTCATAAAACCAATGACATTTGCAGCCACTGTCTTGGTAGGGCGCTGTCTCTGACGTCAGGAAGAGTCTGTCTTCTTTGGAAGACTTAGGGTGTCATTCTTTACCTCATAGGCAACACCTATTGACTTCATTATAAAAACCCATCAGCTAAAGTTGTTTACGGAAAAAAGTCGCTCTTTTTCCATATCTTTCACAATTCCCCCTCGCCTAGAAACACAGTAGAATTTGTTTAGAGAAGAATAAATATTTCACCGATATTCTCCCTTATATGTCAACGTAGGACAACACAGATCAGAGCTGGTAAAATTTTCGACATCGAGTAAGCACATACGTACAGTGTTAAATTCTGAGTGCGTTAACTGCATCCCATGCCCCTTCCTCCCCACAGTCTAATACTAATTTTCTGGGAGATTTGAGAAGTGTTGGCATATTTCCCTCAGCGATAATGTTTTCTTTTCACCACAGAGTTATACTCTAGCCGACACGACTAACCTGCACTTAACATATAAACACAAACCATATACTGCTTTAATTAGTTTACCAGAAGCCGCAGTGTTTCTTCTGTTCATTTTTCACTGCCGTTATTTACACCCATATTTATATACATATTATTCATTTCCATTGCTCCATAATGTAAATATTTATTGAAATTGGTTACAGGAACTATTTTCTAATTTATCCTTGTACACCTTGTATATACTGTCTGTGCAATAAGTCTTTTAAAAAAGTTTTAAAAAAAAGTTTTCTTTACGCTTAGGTATCCGTTCTGTGCGATAAGACGACACGCCACTTGGTGAATGTTTCACGACGCGTTCTGACCGTTGCAGATGGGACAGCCAAGTTGCCTGAAAAGGTCAGAAACCAATCGCTCAGTAACGGAAAATTTTTACTCTTGAAAGCGATAAAACTACTTGGTCTCGAAAGGCCTAGAAAGAATTACCCAAGAGACGCGACGTCATCTAAGCTACGGCGCTGCCAGAGCCTTTACACGCTGTGTTTGCGTTGCTGAAGAACGGTTCTGTTCAATTTGGTCGTAAGTGTCATCCGTGTCTTTATCAGAACAGATTTATAGGAGAACAGGCATAAGCAGAGTTTCAAAATGTGTACAATGTTTCGGCCCATATTTTTCATCCATATTGACGGCGAGCAAACGTAACTAAAGACGCAGTAAAGATAAGACAGTGTAAGGAAAGTCAAATACATTGGTCCAATATCTAAACCGTAAGACAGTTACGCTTATCATCGATCGGCTCATACCAGCAAATGACTTGGAAAGTTCAGACCAAACTACGTATGTGACAGTAGGGGAACTCTCCCTAAATATATGTCACAGCATGAATGGCATATACGTATCCGACCTTTCGTCCTACATTTCTTCACAGCTTCTGTTTCTGTTACCTACAAACAATCTCAATTCAACGCACGGGATAGAAGTGCTGGTTAATTATACAGAAAAAATGTCCGTCTTGGAGAGCAAACACACATCCTCTGTATTTAAATTTTCCCGCATTTTAAAGCATAGTAATTTTCATGAACACATTAACAAGCAACTGTATCTTATCCTGCACCTATTCTAGATCGTTTTCAATAGTATCTTTCCATCTATGCCTTGGTTTTGCAAGCGGTCTCATTCATATAATGTTTCTAACAAAGGCCAACGAGGACTGTGAATTAGGTATATACACGTATGCTTTATGCAATTTTACCACAGCTTCATAGGTATATAAAAAATTGCATGGCACCTTTCTATTTGAATTGGCAACTGAGTGTGTCCAACAAATTGAAAACAAAAATCGAAGTTTCATGTATTATGTTTCGAATTATTAATAATGTTAGTTGATACCATCTCTACAGTTTATTGACTACGTGGGAATCAAGTATGATAAATCTGCAATGGCAGAAATTTTCTCATGAGACAACTAGTCTGCAGGAGTCTCTCCATAGATCCGTCTGTACCGCAGTAGAAACATAATTAGCCACCCATGGTTGAAGGAAACATCGGACCTGAAAGATGTTTATAAACTTGGCAAGATGTACGGGCTTATGTAAATTAACAGACAGATTAAGTTTATGCCAATGTGGACCTAGAAACAAATTAACAATTCTCAGTGAATGAACTGGTCTGAGTGATTTGTGTATAAAACTATGCATTATACAAGACGTTGGTAGCAAAGAACTGAAATCTACAAATCTAACCAGAACACTAGAATAGTGAAGCTGTATAATCTTACGGGTTTTCCAACACATTGTAGCTGCAGATAATGGCCACAATACTGTCACAAAATACGGGCTTGGCGCCTAGGCTAAAGTTGACAGTGTTCTCTATTAAGGACGCCGACGCCGAATGTTCTGTCGGCGCCATTAGACAGATGAGGTTCACACTGCATTCTGTTGCCTGCCAACAACAGTAGCTTTATAACTGCAAGAATACATTTGTGTCATTGTTCCCACAGCTGTCATTGGCCGTAATGCGGGATTAGATAAAATACAGCCTATTAATGGAATTCAATTATACAGGCCATGAATAAAGCATTTCTTGGCACAATGATTAATGCTTCAGATCTACAGAAAAACCTAACCTGGCTATATCGTTGTTCCAAGGAATTGCTGCTCACACTAAAAATGAAATATGATCTACTGTATTTCTACGTTACTTGTGTATTTTATGCGTCGGGGCGGAAGATTTTTTGGACTTGGGTCCGTCTGTCCAGCCGTCCGACATTGCTGTTCTTTAACAGATTCATACTACATTGTCTGTTGTTATATCTCAGTGACAGAGAACACTAATTTTAAAAAATAAACCGGAAATTTGATAGTATCTGCTTCTACTGATTAAAATTTTTGAACTACTGCCTGATCAGAAACCGAAATTATGCTACTATGTACACCCCGGATTTAAGGCGAATGCTCATGAAATAGTAATACCTAACACGTGGGCTGAGATAAGGTAGTCGGTATAGAGACTGGTTACGGGATGGAAGGGTCGGGGTTTGAAACCAGTTGATGGCGAAATTTTTCACAGCCGTCCAGACGGGTCCTAGGTTCCACCTAGCCTGCTGTACAGTGGGTACCGCCCCTCTTCCCCGGGGGTAAAGCGGTCACAGCGTGGAGTTGTCGACCCACCCTCATCTAGTGTCGGGGTTAAAGAAAGTGTAAAGAGGTACCTCTACTAACACTCCGAGCCTTCATGGCCTCTTCTAGGGTAAATACCAAATATGAGTTACTCAATTATTACACCAACTACTGCACATATATAAAATTTACACATTAAAACATTAAAAACGCTCCAACATGTGTCGGTCCTAAGACCACCCTCAGCGAGCCATATCTTCCTTGCTAAAGTCACACTATAAATAGTTACATATTAATTTCGCTGTACCAGTTGGGTATTGTGGCATCATGCCTGTAATACAAATTATACCAAGTAAGTATCGTAAAAATGAATATTAGAATAATTTTGTACACAAACATTTAGGCTTGTTGGACTGATTTGAACGCCATCAGATTCAGAATAAACCAAGAAATTAAGTTCCTGTATCGCAAGAAACAACATCTCAATCAACGGCTGTACTACCTACATCTTGAAGGCGCACATCAATGTAACGGTATGTGGCAGCATGTATAAGAATATATAGACGAACAAATAAGCAGGCTCATGGACAATCTGTAATAGCATAAATCTCACATCAGTCCAACAAGCCTAATTGTTTGTGTACAAAATTATTCTAATATTTATTTTGACGATACTTACTTGGTATAATTTATATTACAGGCATGCTGCCACAACACACAACTGATACAGCGAAATTAATATGTCACTATTTCTAGCTCCCTGATGATGGTCTTAGGACCGAAACATATCGGAGCGTTTTTAATGTTTTAATGTGTAAATTTTATAAATTTTATATATGTGCAGTTGTTGGTGTAATAATTGAGTAACTCGACAACCTGCACGGTGTAACAATGAAAATACCAAATATGAATTTGGAAAATCAGCAGAATGCTTCTTTATTATAATAAATGATTTGTTGGTCAACAAATTGACCACCTTATGTGAACTCCGGTGTTCATAAATATTCTCAGATTAGTTGGGTATTCGACTACGCCCTCAGCCACATGAATCTTTCCGTACCACCCACTCTCTCTATCCTCGTACGACCGTTAAATCCAAGTAGACCTACTGTAATATCAGGAAACTGTCTTGATTCATGCAGATGCAAGATCGTTCCTTAACGCACAGTGCTTTGTTCAAATTCGGCCCAAACCAATTGCAGTTTGTTGCGGAAAATTGGTACTGGAGTATAATATCCTCCGAGCCATTCGGTTTTCCCTTATTAGTATTGTTCCACCAAGGCTCATTAATCTTCTTTCGTAATCGATGGTATATAAATTTATCAGTTGGCTGTGGTGTTAAATAACTCAGTTAAAATGTTAAAACTCAGCATTTTGCAAAAGACGGCATTTATGTATTTCGTCTAATTCTCCGAATACACAGCCGTTATATCTTTAAACAACACTAACCATATGGTTTGTGGAACGAACAAGTGCTGTATTGTGTGTTAGGTGAAACTGAATTACACAACATAATTTATTCAAACTTCGAGTTTCCTAAAATATTTTAGATATATTTTAAAGTTTCGCCTTCCATCCATATCCTCGCACAACCGGTGTCAATTCAAATTTCCAGACTAAATTTTTGTAAGTATTAGTTTTTTTCTCTCGAGTGTGTTTATTTATACTTTGGCCATATAATTTTTCGTGAAACAATTGCGGAAACCTGGACGCAAATCCATTTTACATTGGACGCACAAGTTGGACACATACACGTGCAGATAGCTAAACAGAAAGGCCTCCTTTGCGACATAAAGGCTAAACACAGCGCGAAGGGGCGGAAGTAAAGATTGGTTTTCACCTACGTAAGGGAAAATTTATAGAAGAAATGCCAGATTCGAATAACGATCAGAACTCCACATAATCTGACGGAAAGCTTCTGTAATTTTATTCAGTACTTTGATAGATGCCGGATGATAGCTCAGAACAAGCAAATACTCGTACTGCTCTCTGTGTAATCGTATTTAGCTTAGCCAGCGAGATTACCTTATCATATCATTTGACAATAAACAACAGCTGCAGTTGTTCAATCGTCGCTAAAAAGACCTACGATCTTTTCATCCAAAATCATACTTCACAATAGGATCTTGCGCAGCAGTAATCACTCAACTATCAACTCTCTACAAAGTCTAGGCAATTAAAAAATATTTGCGGTGCAGGTTTTGAGCGCGCACTGGGGGTTGTTGCTTGTGACATGTTGCTGTAGTATGTGGCCGAACCTGCAGGGCCTGGAAACTCGTAGTGCTGACAGTTCATAACTCTGGGTCTGTCTTACTCCGTGCTTCAATGTCGGGTACTCTCTTTATCCCTCCGTATCACTCACTTTTATTTTACTCCGTGCTGCGCAGATTCCTCTATAATTTAAGTATCAAACGCATTTTGTTCCGCAATATAACCATAAATAAAATAAAGATTATAATGAAGCGAATAACTCTATCAGAACATTCTTTTAAAACTGTTAATTCAAAATTCCATGGTATTTGACGATATTGTTTCACATTTAGTAACTCAAGGTTTTCGGATTTTCTCCATAGTCTGTTTTTGTACACAAACACTAGACAGAACGTCTCCACAACCGCATTTCTGTTCATACTCAGATAAAATTTGGGGGCTCTTGTACCCATTCTAGTCCATTAGGAAAGGTTGTTGTCCGTCTCTACGACCTGGCATTGAAAGATGGACAAGGTACAGTACACACACCACTAGATGATACCGGCAGGAAGTGAGCGTGTCTGAGGCGGTGCGGGCGGATATTACTCTACATACAGGACTAGAGGACTGCCGTGGTTGGAGCGACAGCCATTTCTGCAACAAAGCAAAGATTGAAAATATCAAGCATTTCGAGTGGCACGCATTATGCGAGCACTCTGTACCTGTGCTTTCAGAATTACTAGTAGCAACTCGTAATTCGCCACGAAATTATGCGCGCGCGCAACTACAGCTTTCCTAGCTGGGATCATCTTGTTTGTGGGCTAAATAAAATATAAATATTTCCAACCATTTCTCGGATAAGGAAACTCTCGTCTCTCTTAAGACCCGAACGCTCCTTACCACCTTCTTATATTGCAGTGAACGGAGTCTTCACTGAACCACACGACTTCAGTTTACACCCTCACACACTATTTCTGTAAGATTTATGTTACTATTGTAAGCTCCTTTCTTTTTGCATAATCGATTTAGTGACTATGCTAGGAGCTGGAAGACCAAAGAGTTGTAATTCACTGCCCGTCAGGGTTAAGAGATCTTTCCCTTTTCAGAAACGTCAATCCTGATTCCGTGGCCCTCCCGGTCTGCTATCCAATGGGTACTGGGCCTTCATGTTTAGCGAAAAAGCGGGTAGTGCATGAAACTAACCACTCACCTCCGTCTACTGCCGAGGTGTAATATTATTTGAGATCTACGTTTATTCCACACATCTATTTTGTGGTGCGTGGAAAGATAGCTTTATCTATACCTTCCATTTATGTATTGGTCTTCCAAACATATCTGACCATTAAAACTTTAAAATAATTTTATTCTTCGCTCCCATATTATCCAATTTTATTTGAACATCCTAGTAATGTCAGGTGAAATGCACTTGGTGAATCTCCCCATAATACAGTTTTCTCCACATTTCTGCCACTTCTTCTCCGAAGTGTCAAAACTGTCTGTTCAGCATCCTGTTGGCAGACACAATCTGTATTCTTGTTTTACGACGACAGTCCACTTTCCACAGCCACACAAAATAGGAGGTAATTTTAGTTTGTGTATTTTAATACTTAAATTTTTTAATAGGAGAAGTAAAAATGAAATATTCCGGAGTGAAGTGCAGCACGCATTCTGTGAGTTTAATCAGAAACTAGCTTCTTCACAAATGCAATATGATTTGTTAACGTTTCACTTTAAGTTGCAATTGATAGATATACAGTTCATCAGGCTGATAAAGACATGGGGTCTCAGTATTTTACTGAAACTGTTTGTCGTAAGAAAAAAAAAGAGAATAATTTGAAAAGAAGAACAGAAAATATTGAATGGGGATTGAAAGAAATTAAACTAACTCGTAGTGTATAAGTAGCTCATACATTATTTTCTTCTCTGAAACAAATAAATCACGAATTACTTCTACTGATATGCCCTTAAATTTTTTTTTCTTCTCTCTTGTAACTGTCAGAAAGAAAATTTAGAGACCTGAATGTGAGTTCCTCTTTTCCTTTCTATAAATACTATCGATAAGCAATATATCAACATGCAGCTCTTTAATAATGGTATAAGAGAAGAAGTTTTAACATACAAGGCATTTGCCATAATTTCTAAAAGTCTACACTTTCCAATTCTATCATACTTACGCTCTCCGACATCCACGGTTCCACACTTTACACATCTCCACATATTCAATGTCTGAAAACTATACAAAGTTTAGGGGTTACCCTTTGGTCTTGAACCATAGCCTGTACTATATGCTACGCTCAGGTTCTTTACAACAAATACATGCAAACATGGGCTGCTGAGAGCTGCGCCAGGGAAAACTGTTTTGAAGGATGATAACACAGTTTCAACTTGACTCAATTTGCGCGCTGAGGCAAAGAGGAAGTTGAGAGGGAACAGTAGAGAATCCTCCCACCCTTTTCTTTTTATTTATTCCTAGCCACGCCAAACCTTAAGGGTGAGAATACATAGTGTCGGTACGCATAGATTTTACCGAAGGGTAGTTCTGATTCCAGTTCTTCTGATCCGGAAAACTTTTCTGTAATCGTACACATTCTGCGATCAGCGACGGACTGGCTCAACAATACTTAACGACAGTCATGACATGAATATATTTGCAGCAGGAAGGCTAGAGTGTAATACAATATACATTGTAGTTATCACACCATGTAAGGTCAGATTAATTAGTTTTCCTGAAAATATATTTGGCTTAAGGTCAAAGGTTTCAAATGAAAATTCGCCATTTTTTTACCCATGAAACCTGGACATTACCACAATCATCCATCACGAGTTAGGCCTTGATAGCCCTGTTTTGGCCTCGGCTAATAGTCTCTTCGGAGGTCTTCTACGTCTTCTTCATCCCTTTGGTCTATAATTCAACATTATTTTTGGTACCCCATTGTTGTTCATTCTTGTTACATGCTGTAGACATTTTTTATATTTGTGTGACCATGCATCACTGATACAATAATATATACAGCCAACTAGATGCAACAATAACAAATTTTATTGATAATTACAAACAGCTCAACATGTTTCGGACGATAAGTTCGTCCATCCTCAGGAGCACTAGACTTTGTTTACAGCTTGTGGTATAATGCACCGGCGATGCTGCAACATCGCCGGTGCATTATACCACAAGCTGTAAACAAAGTCTAGTGCTCCTGAGGATGGACGAAATTATCGTCCGAAACATGTTGAGCTGTTTGTAATTATCAATAAAATTTGTTATTTTTGCATCTACTCGTAGTTGGCTTTTTATATTATTTTATGTTGTAGACGATTTGATTTACATAATCTTACCTTATCATCAACTGGGTGCCATGATTTGGATTCATAAATCAATTACAACACAATTATCTACTACACATACTGGAGCAAATGAATGATTGGGGTAGAACTGAATGTTGAAAGACGGAAATTGCGTGTTACTGTTTTGGACTCTACACCTCAGATGAAGCAACAGCTGAAGAAAACGGAAATTTTTATTATTAATTACAAGATATTTTAAACAATAATAGTAAAAATGATCAAAATTGCTCTTAGAGGACCTGAACGATAAAACAGGAAATGCTGGGCTTTATAAATTTCTTAATTTATTTAAACCACATTTTTTTTAAATATCCTCGGTCTTTGATCATGCGAAATGACAAAGTGAGGGACCTTACTTGCCTTGGTCCCTTGGCATATCGAGTTTATAAGTCGATTTCTTGCCTATAGATTTACTGTACCACGCCACGACAGAGGCTGAAGTTATTTACAAAGATAATCGTAAAATATAATTAATCGCGATGGAATTAAAGACAATTCATTGTGTTATAGCAATCAGATTTTAAGAATTACGAAGAACAAGTTGAGTCAGATTAGTCAATCGTGATGTTGACTCAAGTTGGTTCTGTCACCTGTTCACCTGCTCTGTCGGAGTGCGGGGAATTGACTCCAGGTAAGACACCTACTGGAAAAGCTGCAGCTTGGAATGCATGAAGCTTTACCTCTGCATTTCTCAAATGACGACGATGTAAGATAGTAGCTTGAATTTCTGAAGCTTTACAGTATCATTCTCAGTGCAACTAAAGCATCTTGAAGTTAGTCTGCAGATCTGCTAAACCACATCTCCTGCATTCCAGTTTACCGGCACGACAGGCGTGCCATAAAAGTTGCCAGCAAAGTGGAGTGCATTAGAATACATTAATTATACAAGTCCTTATCGGAGAGAGGAACGTTCAGCAACACATCTTCTGTAACATACTTTCAGTGATGTATACAACACTGCATCGTAACGACTGATTAAACTATAGTGGGTGATCTGGACTGTATTTATAGTAATATAATATAATAATATATCACAATATATAATAATATAACATAATATAATTATATAACAATAGTTAATCTCTGCAATATTTTTATGTAACTGAATCCTCAGTAACGATATAAGGTAAAGGTAAAGATAAAGTGATTCCGTTACAGGCCCGTTGTGGCCCAGAGGGTGGGTAGAGGTATAGCTCTACTCTTCCATGACCGCGACATTAGAACGGGGTGAGTGGTCAGCAGCACGCCCCGGCCGCACTTTACTCCCGGGAAAGACCCGGTACCCATTGTACAGGAGGCTGGGTGGACCCCAGGGCCGGTCTGGACGGGTGGAAAATCTCGTCCCCACCGGAATTCGATCCCGGACCGTCCAGCCCGTAGTCAGTCGCTATATCGACTGAGCTAACCGGCCCACCAGTAGCAATATATAAAGAATCAATTATAAAGAATACGTGTAATGTCCATGTCTTTTCCCAGTAAGAAAGACGAAGGATCGCAGAGTACAAATACATAACGTCCTGCTCATTTCGCGCTCTACGTCTTACTCAGAATGTTCAGAAATACGTGTAATAATCTCTGAAGAGTTAAATTTCCGAAATGAACCTTCATTCTTGTATTTTGTAGTTCTTGAATGAGGTATTTTATAGATTTCCTCTTCAGTAAAAAAAAAAACCTAACTTCTTAACAATGTTTACAGAAGAAATCGATTGTGCACACTGTGATTTTCAGAAGACTTTTTATCGAACTAAGGGCATTGACGGGCCAGGAAAAAATGTAATTATGTAGCTTACAGAGACATGAAAGTATAAAGTTGGGTGCGTTCCATTAGTACCTGCACATTTTTTAAAATTTGTTTCAATTTTTTTCCTCTGGTAACTTGTGCCGTGTGGAAAATTTGGCATTACTTCTAAGCAACTAACTAAGCAAAAGTAAGATTTCGTACAAAGAAGTTTCATATCTCCTGCCACCATATTTAATCAGTTTAAGATTTTCATGCGTTTATGAAATTAAACTTCAGAAGAGATAGATGACAGACTTACGTATGTAATACCGTGCGAAAAAGAGTATATTCAAATGGTGACCAACGGGAGTATCCGGAACTGAGAGGGAGAAGAAAAATTGGGAAATATAAATAGTACTGAAAAAATTGTGCATTTTACTGTTAAGCATAAATTTCTGTGGTGATTAAGTGAATTATGACTCTATCATATATTAAGCCAGATGAATCCAGTTTCTCCTCACCTCCTATTTCTTCAAGGAAAAATTTGTATTGTTCGCTTAATAAAGCCTAAATTCCACGAGTTTTCTTTCTCCATTTTTTTATGTCATGCCCCTCCCACATGATCTCTCATATAATCACCTTATTATTATTTGGTACAATACTAATTTTGAAATTAATCTCCATGCACTCATGTCCATTCTTCTGTCCCTTGTACCTGAGGTCAAAATTTCCTTCTCTACATA
>Ga0131853_10019229_pt1 | contig 12433 bp, 8 predicted proteins | sample TergutLab28metaG_FD_92764 | JGI IMG/M metagenome (GOLD analysis project Ga0131853, IMG submission 92764) | Labiotermes labralis P1 segment gut microbial communities from Petit-Saut dam, French Guiana - Lab288 P1 (version 2) (version 2) | ecosystem: Host-associated > Arthropoda: Insects >...
GAGACCAACTTGATGTCACTTGCTTTATTATTTCATTATTTACTGCTCAACATGTTTCGGATGTTAATACATCCATCCTTAGGAGCTTGCGACTTATTTGATGAGTTATTTCATGGGTTGTATGCAGGCTGAGGCCTGCGTACGGATACCACACCACCCCAGCCAAACCACAACGTAACACCAACACACATCGAACCAGAAAAATACAACCCATGAAATAACTCATCAAATAAGTCGCAAGCTCCTGAGGATGGATGTATTAACATCCGAAACATGTTGAGCAGTAAATAATGAAATAATAAAACAAGTGGCATCAAGTTGGTCTCTCTTTATTCAACTATTGATAAATAAAATTCAGACGCCTGGGAATTACCCAGAAGAAAGTATACAACATTCAGAACACGGCGAAAGTTTGAAATCCAGAAGTAGTAACTAATATTGCATAGGTCGCCTCTCCTTGAGGTAAACAGAACAGCATGATTTGTAAACCCTCCTATTTTTATGAAAATTACATATTATATAAGAAAGGTGTAGTTGTTTTTTGCTTCGTTTATTCCCCCAAACCTTTTTTCATCATGTGTGATATGATGAAATTTCCCGTATTAAGAACGTCTGAACCTGTTTTAAGATATTTATTAAGGTTTGGGGTGGATGCTTGTTCCGGTACTTTGCCACGCTGATCAGCAGCGTATTGGTGTAGACTGAGACACTGTTTAGCAATAAAGAAACCGTGTGATATTCTATGCTTTCATTAACTTTTAAATTACGGTGGTCAAAATTCAAATATTTCACTAAATATTTAAAGCCGAAAGTTTTCTTTATGTATTAACTGCTTTATCAGTAAAAATTCTGCCTTATCACCACAGGGCGTGTCTGTTTTTTTTGAACCAAACAGCTGCTTTATTCTTGTACAACGCTAATTAATTAGTTTCGTGAGTGGGACGGAGAATGTTTACTGTGCGGTACTTACTGAATTTTCAGATATAATTATGGGTAATTTCTTCTGGGAAGGATTAACCAGCTTCTGTTTTCCAACAGTAAGCTACGTCCGGGAGTTACTTGAGTTAAATTCCGAAACTTATTACGGTCCGTAAATAATGCATTTAAAATTGCTTGAAAAAATATGGAAGCATGATCCCCTGTGCTTATATTACAGGCACCCACGTCAAATAGTGCTTAAAGCAAAGTGATGAAATATTTAACAAACTATTGCTTTAAACTGACACTTTCTAAACCGCAGAGCTTTTGAAACTTGTGAGGGAAATGATTGGACGTTGTGCGAGTTGCTGTTTGTTGAACCTCGTAACGCATGTGGAAGATACGTCACTGCTCCTTCTGCAGTCCTATACATTCATTGATGGTTCACTTGCGAAGTATTTTGTGTGTTGGGATAATTGTAAATTATTTGCAATTCCAAAAATTGACGTGTGCATTTGTGTCGATATAGGAGTGGGATTTATGTGGAGCATCATATGTTCTAACCCGTTGCACCCTTTTGCATTCTCTGTAATTCTGCAGATTATGAGTTACTGATAATAATTTCCATTTCGTTACGACCCTTAGAATCACACACAAATGTGATTTGTAAAGTAAACTCGGAATCTAAGTAATTGACCAACTTAATGCACAAACACATGTTTTATAATAAGTTTATTATATTCCTCTACATGTTTCGAGCACTATGTACTCATCATCAGTTGGTCAAAATTGTATTATACAGTATCTGTTATCATGACACTCTGTAGGTGACCGTCCGGTGCACAGGTTGGGAGAGGATTGCAGTCCTCTCTCAACCTGTGCACCGGACGGCCACCTATAGAGTGTGATAACAGATGCTGTATAATACAATTTTGACCTCTTGATGATGAGCACATAGTGCTGGAAATATGGAGAGGAATAAAATAAACTTATTATAAAACATGAGTTTGTGCATTAAGTTAGTCAATTACTAAGATTATACTGAGATGCACGGGCAGAAAAAACATCTAAACTCGGAATGTATGTCCAACATCTAATTGAAAAATCTGCACCACTTATGTTACAAACTAAACGTTGTTGTAGTTCCAGATTTTCAGTAGCCCAAAAATACAGCATATTTATAAGGCATACAACTAAATTAATCACCGCTGAAACAATAAATCCTTTAGAATAAAAAACTTTCTTCGGTCTGCCCACCCCTTTTTGTGTAGGAAATGAATAGTTCCTTCGGTGCAGTACTATGTAGCTCAGGCATGCTTCGTTTTAATTTGCTGAAGCTATTTAATGCGCCTTCTTGTGACGTCTTGCGGTTGAGAATATTCGTTGTAATTTATGTAGCTCGAATTTAACACCGCATAGAGGAGTTAGTATATATGCTGCAAATTAACGTTATCGGATGTGTTAGTGACAGTGAGACGTGCCTGTGTCTGTGTGTGTACACACTGCACAGTGTGAAACTATTAAAATGGCCGTCGTTGGAAACCACTTTGCTGTAGCACAGCCTGTGAATAGAACGGTTTTGGAACGACAGAAATTTCTAACCGATCTTCGTTGCACGGTCGTATTTAAGTTGAAGTTAGAATTTGCATAGTGTAATTGGCGTATAGCATTTGGTAATTTCGAGGAACCTCGCTGTCTTTACGGCGCAGAATGAAGAGTAATTAATACAAATTAGAAAAAATTTCAATAAACAGTGGGCTGAAGTGTGCAAGATCTTCTGATGCAGACTGACATGTCTCGTTGATGAAATTTGTGTGATAAGGCGAATTAGTGGAGGAGGTTTGATTGACAGGACATGGCTACATCAAAATGAGTTCAGTGGCAGGACATTTTGGTGTTGAGGAAGTAGGCCTTTCAAGTATCGGCTTCTTCAGTGCAGGCGTAAATTTTACAGGTTTTTATCATGTTTAACGACAGTGCAACCAACTACAGAAGTTATGTCATGTTAGTGTGAGGATATGTATGAGTGATGAGTTGGGGTAAATTATGGAGAAAGCGACGGTGACACATGTAGATAATATCTCATTACTAACTTTGAACAAATCAGAATTTGTTGTTAGGCATTATTTTGTGGAGAAAAAAAAGATCGCCCGACTTAGGATACTGTAATAAGGCCTTAATCCGTCAGTACACTACTTTTGTTATAGCAAAAATAAAGTAGCTACGTGTTTCGGCTGCGTACAGCAGTCATCACCAGGCCGTATATACTAGGAAATGTAAAAAAAATTATACATCCGAAGCCGCACAGATGATTATAAAATATATGGAGCGTGGTATAGTATGGTATGGTATGGTATGATATGGTATGGTATAGTATAGTAATAGTATGGTATGGTGTGGTATGGTGTGGTGTGGTGTGGTATGGTATGGTATCGTATGGTATAGTATTAGTTATAGTTAGTGTTGTGCAGTGTAGTGTAGTGTAGTGTAGTGTAGTGTAGTATAGTGTGCTGTAGTGTGCTGTAGTGTGCTGTAGTGTTGTGTAGTGTAGTATAGTGTACTGTAGTGTAGTGTACTCGTAGTGTAGTGTATGTAGCGTAGTATAATGTAGTGTAGCCTACCGTAGCGTAGCATAGCATAGCATAGTATAGTATAAAGTGTAATTTATAGTAGGGCGAGATTCGGCCGTATATTTTATGATCCTACTTATGGCTACAGACATATAATTTTCTTTTTACATTTTATGATACATTACGCCTGATGATGGCTGCTTTACGCAGCCGTAATATGTAGCTGCTTTGGATGTACATGACACGTCACTCGCTCTACAGAACTTCAAACCATGAGTGTAACGCCTTCTATAACTTCAGACCATGAATATTACCAATAGTTTCATGCATTTCTATAGCGCTATGCCTGATCAGTTTGATGACAGACACTACATAACCAACTGTGTGGTATGAACACTGAAACAGAAATTTCTGTGACTCCTGACTTGAGGATGCATTAGGCGCTTTCATAAAACTGTGAAAAACGACTATTAGCTTCAGTCCGTCTGACCGTCTGTCTGTCTGCATGCAGCAACTGGACTCCCACTGGACGGATTTTCATGAAATTTGGTATTTGAATATTTTTCTAAAATCCTTCGAGAAAATTCAAGTTTTATTAAAATCCCACGAGAATAACGGACACTTCACATGAAGACTTATGTAAATGTATGTTAATGTCTCTTTATCTTTCTTAGAATAAGAAATGTTTTAGGCAAAATTTGTGGAGAAAATCAAAACACACACATTTTATGTTCAATAATTTTCTTCCGAAAATCCTGCAGTTTGTGAGATAATGTGAAAAAATATGGTAGAGCCAGACAGGCTACAGATTACAATATAATACGGTACATGCGCTTTGCGTGCTGGATAACTAATTCTACACACACACACACACACACACACACACACACACACACACAGATTACGTAATACGCACTGGTTACGTGAAGTCTCCTCAATTGATAAGTACATTGCCAGTCCTTTGCGATTTTCCTTAAGAACAATACACAACGAAACGTGCCTATAATGGAGGCATGTTCCTTTTCATACAGGTACTTGAAGCTTAAGGTGGACCGGGATGGAACAGTCAGTATAGCTTCTGGCCATGGGGCGGACGGTCTGGAGTTCGAATCCCGGTGGGGGCGAGATTTTCCGCACCCGTCCAGACCTGCCCATGGGCTCATCCACCCTCCCGTACAATGGCTATGGGGTCTCTTTCCCAGCGATAAAGCGGCCGGCGCGTGACGTTCACCACTAGCGCTGAGGTTAAAGAAAGAGCAAAGTTGTGCCTCTGCTATACCTCTGTGCCTTCATATCCTGGCTTAGGGCGAAGTTTAATTTCATGTTTATTTGAAAGGTTGGTCATCGTGATTGTGAACGTTTACAGCTAAACACACGCGTGCTTTACCTCCAGGCTCGTTTTAAGATGGGTTTCACTGCCTGAGCTTATCTCCAGTCAGGAACGATTGCTTTTTTCACCATTCCTTTCATTTCGCCTTCCAGTCTTATGGTCAGTTCAAGAATACGGTGTTCTGGGATGTTATTTCTTGTACTTTGGTGAATAGGAACCAACGATTCAGAGGCATCACCTGCTTCCCTCTTCAGGTTAGGAGAGTTATGTTCTTTTGAACGCTTAATAATTTCGATAACGGATACAGTCATTAAGTAACCAACGAACGGAACTGAGCGCAGGTAAACCGATGAGTCATGTGGACTTATTGCAAGCAGCGTTCCAAAATATCTGGTCATCAAATAACGCGCAATCTGTAGGCAGCGTAATGTGCTTGAAGATATATATGTGTGTTTATGTAAAATAACCACTGCCACCGGCTAACAACCCGATTTCAGTAAATAAATATATTATTATTATTATAATATATACAAAAGTTGAATTCTTTGTTTCCCTTGAATTGAGGAGAGGGGAGTCCCACGTGTTTTCTTCGTATCTCTGACAGTCGTCAGTTGTTGCCGAATCACTTCAGCTTCAAGTGAAGGCCTACTTTACAATTCTGGACTCGTTTGTTCTTAATCTACATAAGAGAGATATCCAGGAAGACCGACATTATAAATTTTGCAGTACGTGACGAGATTTACAAGAACCTGTAAAGAACATTTACTCCGTAAAGTATCTTAAGAGGCAAGTAAGATAAATTGAAATCATAGCAGTGGTAAGGACTTTTAAATGTTTAAACGGACGATTTTGCCATTTTCACGTTTGTTTGATGGAGCTGTTAACACTAGTTTCGGCTACTTAAATTAGTATTAATTTGGAGTGCGTTCTGTAAAATAAATTGTACGTATGTCACAACAAGACATGCCTGGGGCATTTTAGTTATGGATTGCTTACCTCTTTAATAGCTGGGGCTATTTATCACTTTAAACCCCGAATAAAATCCCACCTTCCATTTGCTGGCATTATTAGGAGCTCACCGTATTCTCCACGTTAGCAAGATAAGGGCTAATTCCAACGAGAAGAATCTTTGTGAAGTGGGATGTTCATTTGTGGAGTTTGTTTTTTTGAAGACATTCGTGATATTTGTCGAGTACAGCTGGACAAATCCAGCTAAAACCTTAGATAAGTCGGTTTTCTTAATTTCACTCGAACGTCGTAACTACGGAATGCAGTCCACCTTGGTGACTGTTGTGGTAATTCCTAGGAGGGTGTTTACTTTGCGAGAGGAAACGTACTGAATCCATGACGTAATTAAACGGTACGCTATGAGGACCACGAAAGAGCTTTTCTGATGGTTGCCTGCAGTATTTGCTCTCCGGGTACTTTGTTCGGTGCTTCCTTCCGTCATTTTATTGTGAGTAGGGGTATTAGGTGGGGGAAATAGTTTCATAATGTGTGCGAGTAATTGGATTGCAGTCTTTGTTGTTACGTCATCATATCCGCTCTCTTTCAAACTGAATTGCCATCCAGTAACAAGATCGGAGACACACACAAATGGCGTGTGTGTGTGTGTGTGTGTGTGTGGGGGGGGTCTTTGTTTGATGGAAAATAAAATGTATATTACTTTTCAGGAAACGTTAAATGGCCCCCGGAAGTGAAATATTAAAGGCGTTTTCATGTTGTTTTAATATTTCGAATATGAGAAAATAAAAAAATTCTGGGGCAGCAAAAGAAAAATCTGAATAAGACATATATATTTCTCAGTTCTATAACCTCACTTGTTTCAGAACGTAGAGAACATAATGTATGTTTAATTTATTAGACGCCAGGTTTGAACACGTAAAAATACTTGAAAATATACAATCCGTCTCATACGTACTTTTAGCTTGAAGACGGAGCAGATTAGTTATCCGAAAGTGAGGTTTGTATCTGCAGGACCTCACGGTATCACACTAAAGAAGACCATAACCTAAATTGTTAAACTTTCTGTTTATTGTTATATTTTATCTGCAGGATTTTACAGAAAGTATTTCAAGTACGATCAGCGTTCCTTTAAAACTTGAAGAATTTTATATGAAAGTTTATTTTTTAAAAATAATTTATTCCTACAAGCGGGCGTAAAGATACGCCTAGTTTTTGAAATGAAAGATTTTTCCTATCGACGCGTCTCTGTAAAACCGACCTGGACAGTGTTATGTGCTCTGCTGTCATCAGATTTTGCAGAGAGAAATATACAGTCCTCAGAAGCCAGAGTAGTTTATAGGTAGGTTTCACCCTTTTTATAGGCCACGAAGGCGCTTAGGGTGAGTAGAGGTATAGCTCTACACTTTCTACGACATCGGGACTAGATGGGGGGGGGGGGGGAGTCAGCCCCACGCATCGGCCACATCAACTCCCGGGAAAGACCTGGCACCCATTTTACAGGAGGCTGGATTGGCCCCAGGGCCGGTCTGGACGGGCGGAAAATCTCGTCCCCACCGAGATTCGATCCCGGACCTTTCAGCCCGTAGTCAGTCGCTATACCGACTGAGCTGCCCGACCTACCAAAGTAGTTTATATCCGTAAGGAAATTCAAATGCGTCTTTGTAATTTTTTACCTTTGAAATGAAACTCGACCGTTAAACTCTCCTACAGAGAGTCTTTAAGATATTTGTTATGACGTCAGTATTTTGTACTCTTGCTATTGGTTGTCTATGAATAATATATACTTTAAATTAGGACACTTAATAACATCTTATTCCAAGAGAAGAATTCAGCTTTTTACTCGCATGAAAATATTGTACAGTGCTACACAGTGATTGGTAGCTGTGTCATAATGCGCGCTGCCACTCGCCTGTTAGTCTGTATTAAGGTCTGTGTTAATTTCTGTTGTAATTCTTGTGGGACTTGTGTTAGATACAGAGGGTCTACGGCAAGGAACAGGTTCTTCTCAGGGAACTTCCGGTCAAATATTATCCCAGCAATACTCTCTGCTTATCTTTGACAAGGGGTTGTAAAATTCGTCGCAGTGGGAAGACTCTCAGTTTAATTCCAAACTACTGAAATAGCGGCTAATATTCACGCTTAGTATTGTGGAGATGTCTAAGGAACACGAAAACAGAATGAACTTCTAAGGCATTACCGTCACGAAGCAGTTCTTTAATCGAAAACCACTTACAATTGATTGCATAATTCCAGTTGAGTGTCGTCATCCAAAAGAACAGAAAATCTCAGGAATTAGATTCCTACTAAATAGGATATTGAAACACAGTATTACAGATGATTACAACAACAAAGAAAAGAAGATCATTTTAGCTATAAATCATAAACAGTTTCATTAAAATTTCTTCAAAATATACAAAAAGAAGGTAAGAAAAGTGGAAGTGTCACGACATCTAGTAAATTCCAAAAGGCTAAAAACCTTCACACAGAAAGGAATAGAAGTCACTTATATTACTACCTTCTTAAGAACTGAACATAGGACTGGCACTTAAAACAAAAAGTATTATTAGAAACATCTTCAATAAACAACAAGAGATTTGACAACGATCGTAGCTTTTGAACAGCAGTCTATAGCAACTCCGCTGCCCAGGTTGTGGTCTTATTTGTACGGGACAAACTGGAAGACCATTCAGAATTAGGTAAAAGGAGCGCATTTTTTTTTTCTTAAGAACAACAATAATAAATCTGCTTTCGCCCAACACCTTATAATTAAGGGACACTCCGTGGTACCAATGTTAGAAATTGTAGATGTTGTACATAAGACGTACAAAAGTTGACATCTCCATAACATAGAAAAATATTAAATATATCGTGCCATTAGGAGGGGTTGGCAAGTAAATGAAAAAAGTAAAATTGAAAAAAATAGCATCTGCTATGTAGTAGTGCACAATAGATGACGTAACAACTTGGTATACAACCTATGGGAAATCAATACTAGTGCATCCGCGGTTGTCACACTAGCAACACCAAAGACGCTACCCACAGTCTGATAAAGAAGTTGCTACATCTCTTGCGTGTGTCAGTAACATTGTTAACAGCAGTTACTATAGGTGTCAACGCTTCTAAACGCAACATTATCTACATAATATTAAAATATACTTATTTATTCCCTATTATATCATTAATTGTACACGAGTATGATAACCGAAAACTCGTTTTCCGATCAAAGATATCGTTTACCTGCACTAGCACATCAACGCTTATTTTTAATCAGGCTTTAGAAAAGTATTGTAACACGTTACGAATTTGAAAATTGAGAACTCGATATTTACAGAAAGCCATGTATACTGCCTTTTAAGTGTTTGACATGTATTTGGCCTGAAGATGACCCACGTGGGTCGAAACATGTTGCTGTAATAAACATCAAAACTTAGTTGTGTTGGTGGCTATAGTTTATATATTTGTCATTTGATCATATAACGGGATGTTTTCTTATAATATAACCAAATATGCACTAATTTCTCACATTTATTTTTGGAATAAAATTCTACATGTTGCGGACAGTTCTTCTGTCCATCATCTGGAGTTTTTCGCTGTACACACAGCAATGGAATGTGTCATATAGGTTTGCTGACAGCTTGCGAGCAAGCAGTATGACATATACCATTGCTGTGTGTACAGTAAGAAATTCCTGATGATGAACAGAGGAACTGTCCGCAACATGTAGAGTTTTATTCCAAAAATAAATGTGAGAAATTAGTATATCTAGTTGGTTTTATTATAAGAATTTATCATGATGCACGGTCACCTGAACGGCAAACGGGATATTTACCTTGAAGACAAAAACATGCACATATTTATGTGATTGTTTAGAGAACTATTGTTACCTTAATGGTTTTTATTGAATTTTTAGGACGTTTGCATTGGACGGAAGTAGGGAAATGTAATGTGAAATTTTGTCCGGACCGAAGGCTTTCGGTCCGGACACTCATCCATCCTGCCTGCACTTAACTTCCAACCAGCAGCAACTCGAGAAACAGACGGCCTATGTGGTAACCAAACGCTATCGTCGTGAGCTCCTGATGATGGGCATAAAGGTGCCTGAAACATGTTGAGCCTAAAATAAGCATAATAAAGTAATAAGTGGCATCTAGTTGGATTTTATTCTTCAGAAAAGAAGACAATTAGAACATACGCGAGTTTTGCGTCTGTGACTACAAAAAAGGCAGAAAAACGTTTTTACACACTTTTGTGATTCCAGACGTCAGGAATTTTGCTGCTTGGTCTACAGAAGTATTCACAGACAGTGTGGGGGTCGGGAGTGAGGTGGTAGCAGTTAGGAATTTATGATGTAAAATCAAAATTGTCCCTTTGTAATTCCCAGTACAGACTGGTGTGATGCGAACAGCGACAGAAGTTCAGCTGTGCTGGCACACTACGACAAAGTTGTTCCATTGTATTTATTTCGGTATACAAACCTGTGCGGCACCTCTAATTTTGGTACGAAAACTGTTTAGGTTCGGCCATAAATTCTTGGAATCGACACTCACACATTTTAAGGTCTGTTTCTTATCCTGTATGAATCTTACTGATGAGAACAGTGAAATTATTTTTATCATAAACCGAAGATGCATATTGGAAGCTAAGCGAGGAAACAGTTTTTGTAACGCAGATTATTTTTGATACGATTGGTCTTACCAGACAAACGGCAATGCGACCATTTCGCCCATCACAGTTTACGATTCACAACTTACAAACCATCTTTCCATAATTAACCAGAAACTACGAAAGGTCAGTCCTACATAATAAATATTATTCGACCGCCAAACGAAAAGGTTCGCTATGCTGAGGTTTCTTGTGGCCCATTCAGGAATGACGTTACGAATGAATTATGCACAGTTCGGTTCGATTTAACATTCGTAATCATTTTGGCATTAATCATTGTCTTTATTTGCCTGTAAGCAGAAGTGTGGGACAGATAGGTAAGAAGTGAAGCAATCAATCAAAGGCTGACACATTTAAAGCTGATGTTCACTAATGCCCTTCAGGTTTGGTTTATAATATCATGTGTTACCGAAAAGAAATTTCTCGTGATGGTAGACATGATAGTAGTAGTAGTAGTAGCAGAAGTAGTAGCAGTATTAGTAGTAGTAGCAGCAGCAGCAATAGCACTAGTAGTAGTAGTAGCAGCAGCAAACAACAGTAGTAGCAGCAGCATTAGTAGTAGCAGCACCAACAGTAGCAGTAGTAGCAGCAGCAACAGTAACAGCAGTAGTATTAGTAGTAGTAGCAGCAACAGTAACAGTAGTAGTAGTAGTAGTAGCAGCAGCAGCAGCAACAGTAGCAGCAGTAGTATTAGTAGTAGCAGCAGCAACAGTAACAGTAGTAGTAGTAGTAGTAGTAGTAGCAGCGGCAACAGTAGCAGTGGAAGTAGTAATAGCAGCAACAGTAGCAGCAGTAGTAGTAGTAGTAGCAGCGGCAACAGTAGCAGTGGAAGTAGTAGTAGCAGCAGTAGTAGTAGTAGTAGTAAGTAGTAGCAGCAGCAAGATTAGTAGTAGTAGCAGCAACAGTAGCAGTAGTAGCAGCAGCAACAGTAGTAGTAGAAGCAGCAATAGTACCAGTATTACGAAGCGAGTGAAAGCAGAAGTAGCAAAAAAGTGAAGTTAGTGTGCACAAGCGCATTTTGGCAAAGGAGTATTGGTGTTCTTCATGCAAAACTTCTCTAATTTTGTTTCTTGAAGTTTCATTAAATTGAGCGTTCAGTTTTACGTTTCTTCGTGTCTTTTACAGAGTAAGGACGTCAACATTTGTCATTCGATAAAGTACTGGGTGTGATTCCTTCCCAGGAACTTATACTATTATTGGACCCAGTTCATTTACGAAATTAGCTTAAATAATAATAATAATAATAATAACTGGCGAATGAAATATATGCTAAGTGGAAGCAAAAGGCAGCACTAGTGATCCCGATAGTAATGTCATCTACGAGAGTAATTCCAAAGTCACTATCACAAAGTCTAACAAGACTTAACTTGCACACCAATACATATATACAGCTGCTAAAATCTGTAATTCTTGGCACATGTTCAATTGTAAGAAACTTTTTAAACTACAAATAAGACCACCGAGCCTAATCCTGTTGGTTACTGCATCCCAGGATAGGTGAATATTTCACAGCCAAAGCTGAGGAGTGAGAAATTCGACGACGATGACGACGACGACGAAGATAATAATAATAATAATAATAATAATAATAATAATTCGGACGTTCGTAATCTCAGGAGACAGAAATGTGATTAAAAAAGAAGCCAAGAAGATTCTAAAATATAAATATCTTACAACAGAAACACAACGCATGTGGAATGTAAAAACAAAGGTGATACCAGTAATAATAGGGGCGACTGGGACTATTTCAAAGTAATTCAGAAAATACGTGAGCAACATACCGGGAATACATGAAGTCAAGGAACTCCAGAAAACAGCCATATTGGGTACCGCACACATACTTCGGAAAGTACTAATGTAAAAATACAATAGATTCAACACTGGAACTAACGATATAAGCACCATGAAGAGTAACAACAGAATAGCTGCAACACTGTATTCCCTAGGGACATAGTTTGTCTCAGGAATATAAGTATAAATACCCTGC
>Ga0131853_10019231_pt1 | contig 12431 bp, 7 predicted proteins | sample TergutLab28metaG_FD_92764 | JGI IMG/M metagenome (GOLD analysis project Ga0131853, IMG submission 92764) | Labiotermes labralis P1 segment gut microbial communities from Petit-Saut dam, French Guiana - Lab288 P1 (version 2) (version 2) | ecosystem: Host-associated > Arthropoda: Insects >...
CATACGTCTTGTTCTCCTGAAGATGGGCATAATGATGCCCGAAACATGTTGAGAAATTGTTAAAAATAAACATCTAACTGTTGCATCTTGTTGGTTTTCTCTCTCACTCCACAATTTACGTTTTTATATTGCCATGTCCGGTTACTATGGCACTGTAGTTTGGCGTTGGGTTAATTACAACTTCAGCCTGTCTTCTATGTTGGGGAAGAAGGATTTGGTTGTTGCTCCTTTTGTGATCGTTTCCCACTCTGTTTGCCACTGTTTGAGGCACTGTTGTCTTAGCTCGCTGGGAACCGTACTTTTCGGGTTTCTATTGTAGCACTCCTCGAAGTTCTTGTTGCTAGATGCTTCCTTTGCCAGTCTATCCTCCAGCTCGTTCCCTTTCTGGCCCGCGTGTGCTTTGACCCAGCTGAATTCGATCTTCCATTCGTCCTGTTCCATGTTTATAACCTTTTTCTTGATTAGGTCTATTATATACGTATGCCGTGTGCGGTTTTGTAGTATTTGTAGAGTTATTCTGCTGTATGTGTATACTAGAGCTGTTTTGTTATCTTCGTTAAGTTGTTGTATGTATTCTAAGGCTTTTAAAATAGCCATCTGTTCAGCCTGGTTGTTAGTGCATCGTACGTTTATTCTGTGTCTCAGTGTTGTCTTTAGGTTTCCACCTGTGAAGACGGCTATTCCTGAACCTACTCCCGCTTCGCTTTTGCTTCCATCTGTGTAAGCTTGGATGTTGTGTGTGCTGTCTTCTTTTGCGTCGATTATGGTGATTTGTTTGGCCGGGTGTTTCCAGTTTTTAATATCCATTTCCCTATCGTACTTTTCTCCTTTATCTTTAGTTATTGCATAGTATTTAGCTGCTTCTTCTATCTTAATGTTTATTGGTATTAGTCCGGTAACTATATATAGCGCTTCGTTTGAGACTGTGCGGTATGCTTTGGCTATCTTGATGTTTATCAGCCTCTGTACTCTTATTAGTTTGCCTTTGTAGCAGGAGCTATATAACACTTCTTTCCAAACCGGTGCTCCGTATAGTAGCAGCGGTAGTATAGCCCCCATGTATATTTTCTTGAGCGTCTTATGTTTCAGGCCCCATGTTATCTTCGCTGATTTAGCCAATGAAAATATCAGTTTCGTGCACTTTCCTTCTATGTAAGTAATGTGTTCCCTAAAAGACAATTTGCTGTCGAAAATTATCCCGAGGTATTTTATACTTTCCACTTGAGGAAGGGTTTTGTTGTTAATGTAAATGTCAATATCCCTCCGGGACATTAACATTACTTTAGATTTGTTCTCATTAAATTTCATTTTATTGTTTTGGGCCCACTCCTCTATCTTCCTCAGGTCCAGATTTGCATAGTTTTCAGCCTCTGTCACTGTCTCTCCTCTAGTTTGTATTATTAGATCGTCAGCAAAAGCTATGGCTTTTGATCTGCTTGTTAGTTCTAAGGTCAAGAGGGAGTTGTATAATACGTTCCAGAATCCGGGTCCGGAGCATGAACCCTGTGGGCAGCCCTGTGTTATTGTTCTCTCTATAGAGTAGTTGTTAGCGGTCATAACTGCTGTTCTGTTGTTGAAGAATTCCTTGCTCAGATTGTAGAGATTTCTTGGGCAGTTGAAATCCCTTAGGCCATGTAGTATTCATGGCCACCATGCCGAATCAAATGCTTCCTGAACATCTAGGCTAGTCATTATTACTATGCCTCTGTTCTCCAGTATAGGTGCAATGAATAATTTTGCCTCCATTGCGGCGTCTATTGTACTTCTCTGTGGGGTGAACTCAAATTGTCTTTTTGTCAGCAGTTCATTTCTGTGTAAGTGATGATTTATTCCGTTGATATGTAACTTGTCTAGGATTTTGCCTCTCATATTCAATAAGCTTATTGGGCGGTATTTGGATGGATCTATGCTGCTTTATTTCGCCGGTTTTGTTACTGGGATTACATTAGCAATTTTCCACCTTTTTGGGAAACATCCCTGTTTGAGGCATTGGTTGTATATTGTGGTAATTGTTCTGCGGAACATATTGAACATTCGATGGTAGATTTCGCCTGTGATGCCATCTAGTCCTGGTGCTTTCTTGTAATTGAAACTCTCTATTGTGCTTTTTATTTCTTCTTGGGTAAACTCTGCATCGTCGTCGGTGTGAGTGTGTGTATGTGGCGTGTGTGTGTGTGTGTGTGGTGTTTGTGTGCGTGGTGTGCATGTGGCGTGTGTTTGTGTGGTGTATATGTGGTGTGTGTGTGTGTGTATGTGGTGTGTGTTTGTGTGTGGTGTGTGTGTGTGCGTGGTGTGCATGTGGCGTGTGTTTGTGTGGTGTGTGTGTGGTGTATATGTGGCGTGTGTGGTGTGTGTGTGTGTGTGTGGTGTGTGTGTGTGGTGCGTGTGTGGTGGTGCGTGTGTGTGTAGTGTGTGTGTGCGTGGTGTGTATGTGGCGTGTATTTGTGTGGTGTGTGTGTGTGTGGTGTGTGTGTGTAGTGTGTGTGTGTGTGTGTGGTGTATATGTGGCGTGTGTGTGGTGTGTGTTTATGTGGTGAGTGTATGTGGTATGTGTGTATGTGGTATGTGTGGTGTTTGAGTGTGGTGTGTGTGTGTATGTGGTGTGTGTGGTGTTTGAGTATGTGGTGTGTATGTGTGTTTGTGGTGTGTATTTGGTGTGTGTATGTGGTGCGTATGTGTGTGTGGTGTGTATTTGGTGTGTGTGGTGTGTGTATGTGGTGTGTGTGGTTTGTGTGTGTGTGTGTGTGTGTGGGTGGGTGCGTGTGTGGTGTGTGTGTGTGTGTGTCGTTCAAGGCCTAGTTTTCTAGTAACATCAAATAGCCGTATCTAAAGAGACAATTAACAGCAGCGTTTACTTTACTACGACCTAACTAAAATACAAACACACACAAACCAAAGACCTGGTAGAATTATTACTCATATATAACTGTATAAGCAAGTTACTGACATTACTAGGATTTAGGACTAGAGTCTTCTAATACTTCTGATGTCACATCCCAAAAGAATGTAATGTTAAACCTTTGAAGAAAGGAAAAACTGTGCAAGTTCTTTTCTATCCAATGCTCTTCGATTTACGACAGAGTTTTATTTTTCGAGAGGTTCCTAGGCTTCGCGTGTTTGTCCTTCTGGTAACAGCAACATGCAAATGAAGATGAGTATGGAGCACCTTTGGAAGAATATTGGCAGGGGAAAACCGCAGTACTCGAAGAAAACCTGTCCAACGCCATTCTGTCTACCACAAATCTCACACATACTAACTGGGGATCGAAATTGACCCTCCACGGTGAGAAGAAATTGACTAATCGCCTGGGCCATGGTATCACCACTGAAGACAGGAATTAATCTGAACTATATTTAAACATTCATTTCGTACAGCATGGTAAACACAATCCGTCTCGGTAATAAATTCCATCACTTAATGTTGCATAAAGAAATAATCGCTCTCTGTTCTGAGATACATAAAAACACACAAACATACTCTGTGGGCAGAACGTCTAATTTATGAATGTTAAAACTAGTGGTACATAAAGAAACCATTGGGCCCTAAGGATTATTAAACACGGATGTGAGAATCTGAAATCTAATCAAGCTCTACCGAGCCAGTAAACTAAAATCAAGTAACAAATGATGACATGAAAATGTAACATAGTTACTAGATGCTCCAATGAACAAATGAATTAATGAACGAATCATGTACAAGAGTGAATTAAGGTCAGAAAGTGAGTGACACAGCTGGCTGTTGCATACCATCCCAAGTCCACTCACTATCATGCAGCTACACACATCCCCTCTTCCGCGAAGTCCTACAACTAATGTTTCTGTTCAATGTTTCTGCACCAAACGTCTTCACAGTAAATTTGCCCCCCGACGCAGGCACATTCTTCTCTACGTGTCTCTAACTCTACTGCTTCAGTCTTTTCAAATTATATTTTATTATTAGCTTTTTAATTAAGCACTTCATAACTTTCCATTCCTGATACATAAATACCTAACTGTTACTAATACGGAGAGGGTCGGAAGGTGCAGCATAACTATGTCCAGCTGGCCCAGGATATGGTCCCGGGGCAGACCCTTTTGAGTACGTTACTCGACTGACCTTGAGGTTTCACAAAAGACGGATCATTTCTTGAGTATTCGAGCGACTATCCCCTTTTCAAGAACGACCCTGCTTTATGAATTTACCGAGCAAGTTGGATCAAGTGATTACATTTCTAACCTATAGTCGAGAGCCGTTCGGTTCGAATCTAGGTTTGAAAGACTGTCTTGAGGTTTTTCGTGGTCTACTTTAGTCCCACCAGGCATATACAAATAGTAGTCAGAGGCGTACTGGGGGAAGTCATAGACCGCCTCGGGCTGCGGAGACCAAGGGGCAGCAAAGTAAGCACTTTAATAAAAACAATTCCTGCTTCAATCGATTTTAAATTATTCAGTCAAATACGTAAAAGGAAGTTCAGTAAATAAATGTGATTGCTTTAAAGGTCATAATTTTTATTATGGGTGGTCATTCTGATTATTCGTCCCGGGGGCACAAAACCTAGCTTCGTCATTCAATACGGCACATTAAATCCGTTAATACTCGCTTCTTTACACATTGTTCCCAATTAATAATTCACTAATAAGCATATCCTTCGGCACTGTATGATCTGAAGTACAGATCATACATATAAACCCCTTATGAAGCCTTTTGATTAAATATTCAAAGTCTTGTGTTTATGAGTTTCTTCATTAATTAATTATTCATTCTTAGTCTGAGTTCTTCTTCCTACCCATTGTAGGTACAGAGGTATTGTTGCACCTGATCACACTCAATGGCACAAACAAACACAGAGTCAGTAGGACTCCTCTGGACGAGGGACCGGTCTGTCGCAAAAACCTCTGACAAAATCAACATTCAAAAGAGGCAGACATACAGGCCTCCGGCGGGATTCGAACCCACAATCCCAGAAAGCGAGGGACCGCAGACCTACATCTTTCACCGTGCGGCCACCGGGATCGGCCGTAATTAATTCAAGCATTTAATTACGTATAGGCAGTCATCAATGCACATTTTAAGTGTCAGTCAGCAGTCCGTCCATTCATTTCTCCTCTTCTTTTCTTATTCTCTACTAGTTTAGTAGAAACTAAAGCCAGTAACACACAGAATCCTTGGCAGTAAGTTATCGACCAGTGTTCTGTCCTATGTAACAGAGATCAATTAGACGTGTTTCATTACTGGCTTGCAGACAGTCGTATCTCCTTCCAAACACATGTACCTTCTTTCATCGCGTCACAGAACTACGCTACCCGAATGGAGAAGTTAAATAAACTGATGTCTGCTGCCAAAATTCCATGTCACGCTGTTTATTAAACTAGTCTTTCACTGGCAAGTAACCTGGGGAGCGGATGAAACGGTGGCTCGCAACATCACACACTCAAAATACTTTCCGGCGTCTTTCAACAACTGTAATTTTAATATATTAGTAAATATATTAGTAAATATATTAGTAAATAAACTCAAATTAAAATGGCTCATTTTCATCTTGTTACTTTTGTTCTCTGAGCATACTATGGAGTGATAACCATGTTCTTCTCTCCATCTAGAGGATTTGTCTAAAAAAAAAGATCGATTGAGTTCGATTACATTACGAGCATGTTTTCACAGATAAAAAGAAAACTGCGAATGCCCAACCCATTAAATTCTACACACGATAAACATCGTTCACAAACACTTGTTCCCAGCTTCGAATGTATTTATTTCACAATGTCAGTGACACGATAACTCTAATACCATCTGCAGTAGCAGCGGTAAAATGCGCCTACCGTCGGCTGTGCAATGCGGCCAACGATCGAATTTCAGAAACACGAAATGAAACGTAAGACTATGTCTAATTAGTATTAGATCCGTAGTCATACAAAAACAATATTCAGAAAAACTTGTTCTTATTGAATATACTACACCCTTTTAATACCAACACATAAACATTCGTTCCAAATGGAATGCAAATGAAGTAATTTATGCGCGCTCAGTTAATTTTACTCACGACTTATTCAAAAAGAGACAAGAGTAAGAAGTAAGATTAACCTCAAACTCTGTACGATTGATTCGAAGTGTTTAATATAAATTTCAAATAAGATTTACCGCCCCAATATTGGCCCCACTGACAACAGGGTGTTACAGTTAATGATACATAAGTAAACAGACATGGGTATTATACGCAATGGGCCCCACAAACACTTCTTCTCTTGATTTGGCTCTCGTGACAGAAATGTTGCTTACCACTGACCTACAGGGTTTCAGACAGAATACTGTACTTGTCAAAACTATAATATACTGTTTTCCGGAATGTGAGACCGTCTAGTTTGGTTGGCAGTTAGCAACGCCTAGGAGTAACATGCTGCCTCTATTTCAGGGTCTGTTTTTAAAACTGAGATGAAGGCAGTCAGTTAATGGCATACTAAGTAAAAAATTTGGCAGAATAATTTTTTTAAACGATTACAATAGTCATCTATTCCAGAACCCCCCCCCCCCCCCCTTTATGAAAACCACCGTGGCAAATACAGCCCACCACTGGAACCTAACTTGATCTAGGCGAATACAATCCACCTCCTCACATATTTAGTTTATTTTATATCCACTTTAATATTACCCTCCCCCTCTACGCCTGCGTCCCACAAGTGACCTCTTTCCGTTATGTTTGCCAAAATACTGAATTCATTTAACACCTCTAGAATCTGTGCTACATGGTCTTCCAATCTCAACCCTCTAATTTCTTCTCCCCAATAATAAAGTTTACTCAATGCGACGCCTTGCAGTCCATCATATAACCAAATGGTGGAGGCAGGAGGTCCTCCGAAACGTCGGTACACAACTACCACACTACATGGCGCCACATTCCAGAAATAGTCTTTATAGTCAAGGCCATGGGAACATCAAATCCTGCATCCTAATAAGACATGAATTTTGAGGGTTGTTTGACCGTGCATCTTCATCATGAAATAAAGTGAAATGTCAACTTGGTGCAACAATGTAATTTATTGAAGTTCCTTAGCTCGACATGTTTCGGGCGCATACGCCCATCATCAGGAGCACTAGATGTTAAGTTGCAGCATATGGTTTTCTGCACCCAGTTTGTAGATGGGTGGTCGCAGTCGCACGGAACCATCCAAACCGTACACACGACCTACGCAGCGGCTCTGAAGACCCACCACCCATCTACAAACCGGGTGCAGAAAAACGTATGCCGCAACTTAACATCTAGTGCTCCTGATGATGGGCGTATGCGCCCGAAACATGTCGAGCTAAGGAACTTCAATAAATTACATTGTTGCACCAAGTTGGCATTTCACTTTATAACACCTGAAGCTTATCATTATGCACTTTCCTCCCTACTAGATTCAATGCTGTGTCAGCACCCTGTTCTTGAATATACTCAGACTCTGTTCTTCCTGCAGAGTGGCAGACTAAGTTTATAAGTAATATTTATGAAATGCTGCGATTCACAATTCTTTCACTTATTGTCACTTGTGATAAAAATGCTGATCCATTCACTTATCACTTCAGGTGGGGCCCTTAAGCACTCCTGTAGCAGCGCTAGCCTTGGCCAGTCCGGGAGTGGAATCCCCAATACACCTGAGTAGTTGAATATCTTGTTTGTATCAGTCAACACTTACCTGAAACAAAACAGAAACCAGTTTCAGAAACTTGGACCATGACTCTAATCGCGAATCAGGTACCAGACAAGGCACAAACGGTTTGTTTTTTCACTGGACGTGACATAATATTTGTGTTAGAACGACTGAAGGAACATAGGCAGCGGCTTAAATGTTACTTGGAGAAGATCCAATCCAACTGATGTAAACAAGTCTCAGTTTATGGGAACGCCTTCTTTAATCTGAAGGAAATAGCTAATTCACTTTAGAATCAATTTTACTTCTTACACCTAAGCAAATCTCCTACATTCAGACCCCTTTAATGCAAAGTAATAGACTGTACGCATTATGACTGCCCACCTCAGTTTATTCCTGAACTTCTTACAGAGGTTCTGCGCCGAAGTCTAGTCTTAATGACAGAATTCTTCAATAAGGAATGTAGGTGTGTAAGAGGAGCAGGAAGTTACTTTAGGTGTGCGATATACTGTATTTATGAAATGTTCTGTACAGTAATGGCTTAAAAGATAGGCGGACGTAATGATTGAAAGTGTGGTTTGTAGACCACAGAAGTCCCAATACACCCCACTTCTAACCAAAGAACTCAGTTCGACTATGCCAAGTCTCCAATGTTTTCCATTCAACTTTTCCCGGATTTCAGATCGAAATGAACACTTTTCACTACATCGCACTTTAGAATGCGACTTTTTTTATCAGAAAATGTGTAAAGTTTTATGAAAACTACAGGGACCCTGAGCAGAAGAAGTTTGCGAAACAGTGCTACTCTATGTTGAGTAATTTGAGTACGTCACAGCTATGCTGAATATTAAAGTCTTTTGGGATATGACGTCACGTAGATTGGTGAAGTTGTGGATGTTTAGCGAGATCCAAGATCTACCCTAAAGATGGAGGTACAATACCCTCCAAATCATCGGCAACTATCTACCAATCTACTCTGAAACCTACAAGATGTCTTTGTATTAATCGAAGCGTTTCATACAATAATAACATTAAAAAATAAGTACAGATGTCATGAATGTTTGCAGTTCAATCTGCTGTAAATTTCCCAGTGCAAAATACTTTCGATGTTCTCTGCGACATGACTGTCCAAATCGAAAGATGGAATAGCTTGTAAAGTTCTGCGGATCAATTAGGCTATAATGGCTCCTCTAAAGCATCGGCTGCAGAAGGTGAGATTTGAACACTTTTTCATCCTTTCAATATATTCGGATGCGAAAAAGTTAAGCGAGGTTACATCTGGCGACAATGATGAACAGAAGTGATCGTGTGTTAGGTAGCCTAGCAACAAGGCCAGAGAAGGAGAAACACAATAACTTATACGAAAGGGTTTTACACAAGCATAAGATTATGTGTTTTAAAAGAATGTAATGCAACTTAAAACGACATAATCTTGTTAGTTTGCAGCAAGACGGAGACTGAATAAACATTTCATGTTTGTGGATGGGCGCGCCTATCCAAATTTGCAGCCTATATCTGGAAGATGCAGACAGACTAGTCTGGGAAGGTGAGTGACCCCACAGACTGATTAGATTTCATTTAATTTGTTTTCGCCTTAATGCAAATATCGATGGTAATCAAAACCCGGAGGTGTTAAAATAATATAACCCACCACTGAAAATTAAGGGAAATGAAACTAGAAGATCAGAAGAGTTGCAATTGCCAGACCTAACTAACAACTTCGCTCTTAGTCATATAATTAGAAGCAAAGTAACAAGTAAACTCTTTTATGTTGCACCAAGGTTCAGTGCCGTATTCCGGCCACTTGCCACTACCCTGAATAAAAAAAATCTCGTCTACAACATCATGCTTTATAAATTTAAGATCCGCTTTATTATTATCCTCCCACCTACGTCTATGCTTGCTACGTAGTCTCTTCCTTTCAGATTAACAGACTAAAATACTTTGCACATTTATAACATTCCCCAAGCGCGTTACATGACCTGCCATCTTACACTCTTCCTTCTCCTTTTATAAGTCTGAAGTGCTATGGCACAGTATCGACAAAGAAAAATGTGCTTAGTAACCTTCAATACAAAATAATGAGAGTTGCTATGAAATCGGAAACTTCCTAACCGCCATCACAAAAGACAATATCTTTTAGGCCTCAAACTAAGGCAATCGAATCCACTTCACGTCTTCACTGTTCGACTCCCTAAAAACCACTTCAAATTTTACTCTTAACGTTCCATTGAGAAAAAAGTATGACAAACGGTCTCGCCGTATAGAGTTTTTCTCTCTTGGTTCACATGAATAGATGTAATCGCTCTTCACTTTACAATATTAGAAAAACAAATCTGAAGTTCCCCAATAAATAGTTTTCTTCATTCCCCTGTCATTCGCAAGCAGTAATTCAATGATAAATTCCATGAATATCAAGATCCTTTCGTAATAGAATGTTAGGGAAATGCGATGAAGCCGCCGATGAATACAAAATATCTGAAGAGGCAACAGCTCCGGGCTACAGCAGGCCTAAATACAGATACAGTCACTGACATAATACACTAACCGGACAGCGTTCAGTGTTCAACAGTCAGCTAATTCAAATAAAAACCATCGTGTATCGCATTGACTGGAGTTGTGATATTGCCAGCTTGTGGAGTAGGTCCATACCTCAGTAAAACGTCTGAAAACAGTTCTAAAAACTAAAATAATGTTTAAGCAATGTATATTTGGCTACAAGGGACAAGTATTTAACCTTTTGACGCCTAATGTCAACTATAGTGGTCGTAACGCACCGCTAACCTCTAAAGTTGCATTTTATATATTTATTCAACAAATACAGGTACTGAATATTTTAAACATGGTATATACTCTCCGTTTTTTTTCCTCTTAAAAATGCAGTTTGTTTCATAATTCTAACGTATTTGGTTCCTGTATTATTCACATTTTATATACAGGGTGTGCTAAAATTAAAAAAATAATTCCGGCGCCAAAAGGTTAAGAAGACAGTGTTACAGATAATCCAGTAGCCACTGATGATGTTGATGATGATGTAGGGAAGCGTCGTAAAGCAAGTATTACTCAAGCAGTAGCGAAAGTGAACGGCAGTGAACCACGACAGTAGTGGAAAACTATAGTTTTCATACAAATTATTAAAATAGCATACAGTTCTGACCACAAGCAAGGGGAGCCAATGCACGTCCAATATTTTTTCTTTCTTTCAAAATGACTGTTTCCTAAATTAATTCCCTAACACCCACGCGCGATCTCAGGCTTCCGCCGCGAAGTAGATGTTAACTGCGCTAGTCTGGATTATTAGGCAGCGAGTAGTGGTAATTTCTTACCGACGTTTCGGGATAATCTCTCGGTCCCATCTTCAGGGGTAAAGAATTCAACTCTGAAGATGGGACCGATAGGTTGTCCCGAATCGTCGGAAAGAAACTACCACTACTCGCTGTGTACGTAAGAAATCGGATGAACGCAGTTTTCTTCTCGTCCTAATAAACACGGTCGATTTTGCACCCCCCGCCCCATGTTATCAGCCAAGTTACGCCTACGTTTCTGATAAGAGGGTCGACATGTTTTTCAGACAGTTACTTACCACCCATGACGTTCCGCCCCACATTGGCACCAAGGTTCATTCGAAGGTAACCTATACGCAACAAGCGAAAGCAGTAGCCGATCACGTGGTTATTCCACCACAGATTCCCTCAGATAATGATAAAAGCGAGGCGTATTCACTGCACACGGGAAATTATTCTTCCTGAACGAAAAGTCACCTGGGCATGTGGTTACGAGTATTCTAGAGTTCCATCCATATAACCACAACCTTCTTCATGTAGTATTACACACGCTATTTCATTCTTCATATTTACTGGTCCCTTTTAGACATTCCCACGCAAGGAAGGGATACCTAGACGAGCAGGTCCCTAGCCACAACTTTACTATAACAATCACTGACCCTCACTGTAAGTTTACGGTGTGACTGTTATAAACACAATTCCTCGTTTGTGAAAGAGCAGAAGAGGAACGCAAAGTCTGGGGCGAATATTCATACAAGGGCAACTTCTTCCTAGGAAGTTCAAACCCCATCATTTCAGTTTTTAAAAAATTAGTTTGTTTTAGTTTAAAAGCTAAACTGTAAAGGATTTCGGGGGTAAACTAAAAACAAGTGGAAGTTTTTTATTTTACTGTTATATTAAATAGTATCAAAAGTTTATGATTTGAACTTTTAACGGCGAAAAGAATTCACACTGTAATTTTCTCAGTTATTGCACTGTGTACTCTGGTCACGATATCCCTACTGGTATATAAACCTCAAATGTGGAGGGGGACATCTTCATGATTATTTGAGGATGGAAGCAGTATGTTCCTCCGAAACACACCCATCAAAATATGTGACATCATGTCGCAGAGGAAGGCTGAGAGAAGCCCATATCACATTGCCCAACATCAATTCCACAGCTTCTGTTGATATGAGGCCAGCGATTCATCTCACAGCGGGTTGGCCATCAACAAGCTCTCTACGCGGTCTTTATTTAACTTTACGTCGTTCTTAATTCAAGTTCAGAAATAGATATTTATATACTGTACCATTATATTTCTCCGTCGCTACAAGAGCTGAGACTGTTTCCAGGGCCTCATCCTCAGAACGTGTCAAGTAAGTAACTTTTCAAATAACTTCCTGCAGGTGTACAGGAGGTCAGGTGGGACAAAGGGGTCACAGTAAGAGCAGGGGATTATGATTTTTTTCTACGGGAAAGGAAATGAAAATCATCAATTGGGAACGGGTTTTTTTGTACACCGTAGAATAGTATCAGCAGTGAAGAGAGTAGAGTTTGTTA
>Ga0131853_10019233_pt1 | contig 12430 bp, 7 predicted proteins | sample TergutLab28metaG_FD_92764 | JGI IMG/M metagenome (GOLD analysis project Ga0131853, IMG submission 92764) | Labiotermes labralis P1 segment gut microbial communities from Petit-Saut dam, French Guiana - Lab288 P1 (version 2) (version 2) | ecosystem: Host-associated > Arthropoda: Insects >...
ATTCCTGCCAGTATTAATATGTATTTGGTAATCAATAAGTGTGTAACAGATGTCAAAGTTTCAAACTTATCTGTCCATTATCTCCGTAACCGTTCAACTTTGGACATAGGTATTTTGGGTGATATTGGTATAGTTTAACATAAGGAACACTCTCCCGAAGTCTGGCACATTCCACCTGGGACACTCTGTATAGTCTTCAATACTCTAAAATTTACATTAAAACACTTAAAACGCTCCTACATATTTCGAATATACCTTATAATTATGACGAAGTAAATCACTGGGTGTTTTAAACTGTAACTTTAGCAAGGAACAAAGTACGATCCCTGAGGATGATAGTATGTTCGAAACATGTAGGAGAGTTTTAAGTGTTTTAATGTGAATTTTAGATTATTAAAGGCTATATACGTGCATATGCTTGTGTGGTACATAAACATGAAAAAGCTAACATTATATATGACATGAATGAACCTTAATATCTTATGTATATTGGACCGTGTATCGTTGTGGTAGTTGAAGAATAAGATACCAACTTGATGTCACTAGTTATTATGTTTCATTTCACTTCTTCTATGCTCAACATGTTTCGGACATTAATACATCCATCATCAGGAGCCTGCGACTTTTCTATTGTATCACCACATTGGTCGTGTGTTCTTGCTTCGATGTGTGTTGGAGTTTCGGTGTGGCTGGGTTGGGGTGGTATCAGAGTAGCAGGTTGAAGTCTGCTACACGGATGGATGTATTAATGTTCGAAACATGTTGAGCATAGAAGAAGTGAAATAAAACATAATAACTAGTGACATCAAGTTGGTCTCTTATTCTTCAACTAGAATCTTAATATCCTCTAGCATTTGTCATAATGCGTTTTAGGGTAAGGTGCAAAATTTATCGTTGAACTTTCAGCACCACTGTTAAATGCCATGTAGTAGGAATAAGTACTGTCATGCGAACAGTGTTACCCTGTACCAAACTGAAAAGTGTCACGTCTAGTAGCTAATCATTACTCCAAGAACATCACATATTTTGTAAAGAGCAAAAATTTGAAAGTGTTTTCACATGTAAGACGAAGTTTAATCTGAAATTTATTTAAAGTTTTGGTTCGTACCGTGCAGTAAACAATTTCCGTCTTGATTACAAAACCAATCAGTTAATGCTGTGTAGGGAAATAACTTGTGTATCTTTTCAAGTTCATGCAGAACACACGAATGGACTCTGTGAGCGGAAAATATAAATTTTAAATGAAACAAGAGAGACAGTGTATGTATCATGTAACACTGGGGCACTTGCGTCTAATTATTTTTCTAGTGGGAAATCAGTAAGTTTTTAATATTACGAGTGTGTGTCTGTATTGTTACATCATTTATATGCCGTATTATTGTCTGCTTCCTTTTTGGTTCTTCCATATTTTTCAATATTATTTATGGAAATATAAGATTTTTCGGAAAAAAGTGCCTAATATAAAATGTATGTTTTGATTCTCTCCACAATTCTGTCCTAAACTCTCGTCACTTTGAAAATAATTCAGCGACAAATATGAACGTACAGAGATCTTCGTATAAAGTACCTGCTATTCTTATCAGATTTTAATCACACGTGAATTGTAACGGCAGACTTTTAAAAAATACCAATATCAAATTTCATAAAAATCCTTCAAGTGCGAGTCGATTTTTTCCATGCTGACAGAGAGACGGATATATGTGAATAGAATGTAGTCGTTTTTTGCTGTTTTGCAACATTCGTACAGACTGGTGGTTCATAGAGTAACAACTGGGTTTCTAATTGTTAATTACAAAGCGAAGAGTTCTGTTGTATGTCATTATGTCTCACAAAATGTCTCTGTGGTTTCGGACATTATTGAAAAATATGGATTCTTTAGGCTAACTGGTAAGAAGAAAATTTTTCTTACAGTAATAAAAATCTCAGAAGTCTGTCGTTCCGGATAAAAAATGAAAGTAATACTTGTGCATTCGAAGTACATTTCAAGAACACGTAACATTTTAGTATAGATCAGGGTCATCAAATTAAGAAGTTGAAAATTTGTAGTATATTTATAAATATGTGCTAAATTAACTGCAACAGTTATGTGCAGAAATGCAAAATTTGTAATTTAATGATATTATTAATTTCATACATCATGATTTTTAGACCAAATAGTGCATAAGGTATAAATGTAAACAAGTAGAATGTATCTTATGTTTATTGGGCCGTGCATCATTTTAATAGTTGAAGAATAAAAGACTAACTTGATGTCACTAGCTATGTTATTTCACTTCTTAAGTGCTCAACACGTTTCGGACATTAATATATCCATCATCACTTTGCTGTTCAATTACCACATAGGTTGTTTTGTTCTCGGTTCGTTGTGTGTTGGAATTTGTGCTTCAGCCTGCTACACGGACACCACTCAAACCCCCCGCACCAAATCTCCAACACACATCGAACCTAGAACAAAACAACGGATGTGGTAAATCAACAGCAAAGTCGCAAGCTCCTGATGATGGATATATTAATGTCCGAAACATGTTGAACGCTTAAGAAGTGGAATAACATAGCTAGTGACATTAAGTTGGTCTTTAATTCTTCAAGTAGAATGCACTTCACGAATTAAGCAAGAATTCTCAATTTTAACACCTCCGACTTTCTCCTATATCCGACAACTGCCTGTTTTTAACTCGATCGTGCTCCAATTATCTTAGCAGATTCTTCTTGGATTTCTTAATTATATCTGGGCAAATTTCTAACAGGACTTTAGATTGGCTACATTGTTTTATCACGCCTTTTAAAATTTTTTATTCACTACCATTCAATTTTTTAAAGCACTAAACTTCAAGTAATGAAATTACTGAAAACAGTCGAAGAATATATGACCAACTTGATGTCACTTGCTATTTTATTTCCCTTCTTATGTACTCAACATGTTTCGGACATTAATATATCCATCATCAGGAGCTTGCGACTGTGCTGTTGAATTATCACATCGGTCGTTTTGTTCTGTAAAGACGGAGGATTTAGCGGTAGTGTAAATTTATGGTGTTTAGTGTTGATGGATATATTAATATCCGAAGCATGTTGAGTACATAAGAAGGGAAATAAAATAGCAAGTGACATCAAGTTGGTCTTTTATTCTCCAACAATTATAATGATGCACGGTCCAATAAACATAATACTCAGAAATATTTTGTACCGTTAGTGGATTCACCCTGAAAAGGACTTTAGAATTATATCTATAAATTCTAGCCCTCAACATGTAGTTATTTACAACCGAAAGTTACTGTTTTATCTGGTTAAAAAATGCTGAGATGAGCGGAATTTACAATAATCTGAAATTATACCGTGCGGCGATGTGTCTGCACGTGTACATTACTTTAATACATGACACAAACCAGTATCGTACAACTTTCCAGCAACGAAAACAGTTACAGGTGCTGGAGCAAGTGATGTCATTTGAATTGAAGTTAGCTCTAATTAAATTAGAAGTGCATGAGTTAAAGTTGACCATGCTGCAAATCAGTAAACTAAATTAATATTTGATTCGCAGAAGCATGTACCATCATGTAAAGGGGTTACTACTAGCTTTAGAGGTACGTGTAAAGCAGTGTGATTTGTATGTGAACTCTGTGGAGAGGGAATGGGTGCCTGAAGCCACAGGATTCAGATGGGAATCAATACAAGATAGAATCTAGTAATTTATATGCTAATTTTACAAAGTAAACGTCTTCTACTACATATGCTTTGCTTAGTGTCATGTACGTGCAAATTATAAAACTTACTGTCAGAGAAATGGTGTGTTGTGAAAGAATGGAGTTGCTCCTGTTTATTTTAAAAACTGTCCACGTGTAATTTAGACTCTATTAATTTCTGCCTGCGTTGTACAGGGAGAGTCTATCGCTAGAGGACCCAAACTATTGTCTATAAAAATTATGTTTTTGAGATAATGACTTGCAAATTTATATACATATAACGGGAACGATGCAAAATAAGACCTGTTCATAATCGATGCTGAAACTTGTCTTCTTTCACATCCAAGCACACTTGAATGCGTTTCTCCAAATTCTGGAATACTTTTCCCAAAGTGTCGACGTTGACGGCATGAATCTCTTGGCGTATAGCGTCTTTGAGTTGTTCGATTGTTCGGGGTGTATTTTTGTATACTTTGTCCTTCAATAGGCCCCAAGGAAAGAAGTCGGCTGGCGTTAGATCGGCTTCCCCTCGTCTCTAACTTTTTAACCGATTTCTGGATGGAACAGTTCGATGGTGCACGTCTTTCACCAAATTCCGTTCGAAATGCCGTCTGGCATGCTTTAAACGGACCTGTTTGCCAGTATTTACGAAAGAGAAACCCGCGCTCTTCGACTGTATATATAAACAATAGTTTGGGGCCTCTAGCGAGAGACTCACCCTGTATAAGATATGGTGGAAAGTTCATTGTCTTTAAGGATGAAGTCTGATAGCAATTTCCTAACTTTTGTAGGAATCTGCTACCAACACCTTCAGGGTTAGAAGTTTCTTGTTCCTCGGAGATGTAAGAATATTCTGCTTCGAAACTTTGGCACAGTTCTACCGGACTACAAGGCGTAGAATCTCAGAAAAAAAAACAGTTATACCTTATTTGGACTAGAATCTGGAATATCGCTTAATAAAATCTTGGTTTGTCGTGTGAACCGGTATATCGTCTATATTTCTTCGCTGCTGCTTTCGTTAATCCTGGAGTCAAAACGTACCTTCGATCCTCATAATTGTGTCTTACATAACCTTAATATTACGGGGCACAGATATAACTACATACAGTTGTAAGTTTTTTTTAATGTTAACAATGACAACAGATTATGTGTAGAGTAGTTCGCATTTTTCTCTACAAAACAATAACCAATTTTGCTTTTTCACGGACGACTCCATATTTTCCATAAGAATTGAATCTCTAAGTATTATGACGTATTTACGAGAACATCGATAAGAAACTTCACTGTGTTGCACCTTCGTAGCCTAAATTTTATAGATGTATGTCAATCTGATTTAATATGTGGGAGGACATATCGTGTGTAATTTACAAGTATATGAAAGACTTTTTGGTATCTACTTTAGAAGCGAGGACTTACGTGCACAGGCAAGTTGTATAGCATGAGATAATGTAGTTTGAGAAACTACGGAAACTAATAAGAAAACAGCAGCCGCATTGAACAGCTTTTCAGAGTAAAACAACCACAAAATAAAAGTTTTTCTGACTTCAGTAACTCGGCCAGACGGACTTGGTTAAGGTGCAGGGGGTTAGGGGAAATGCAATTAGAAGGGAGGCGCTTGTGGGTCTCTGGTAGTGGATTGCTAATCTTTTCAAGGCCTATTTAATACCACGAATATTAAAAAAAGAAAACTTGGTTTCTTACCATAGAGTCAACACTCAGGGCATTCATTACCAAGAACAACCAGTGAATCGAGAAAAAACAATACACTTTTCAGTCGAACACAACTAATACTGTCGATCAGATGCGTAGGCCACATGTTTCGGGTTAATTAACTAATCCGTCGTCAGGGCTTTTATACAAGACGAAGAGCAAGGAAATGCAGTGACGTCACTAAATTAAGTCCGTTGTGCGTTGTGCATTCATGTGTATGTTGAAACGTCGTTACGTTCCCTTGCTGTTTGTCTTGTGTTCAAGCCCTGAAGATTGTTTAGATCATTAATCGGTTTAGGTAATTAATCCGAAATATGTAGACTACACATTTGATTGAGAACATGAGTTTCTTTTTACGTTTATGGTTCCGTGCACCGCTGATCTATATTAACCTTTTGGCGCCGGAATTATTTTTTTAAATTTTAGCACACTCCGTATATAAAATGTGAATAATACAGGAACCAAATACGTTAGAATTATGAAACAAACTGCATTTTGGAGAGAAAAAGAACGGAAAGTATACACCATGTTTAAAATATTCGGGACCTATATTTGTTGAATAAATATATACAATGAATCTTTGGAGGTTAGCGGTGCTGTACAACTATAGTTGACATTAGGCGTCTAAAGGTTAATATTTGTCCAACGAGATGGAACACAAAGCAGTCTATTTATTATTCTGTAAGTTCACTCTACATGTTTCGGGTGTCAACCACACCCATCATCAGGAGTACACAAAACTGTAACTACAGCCTCCGGTACTGGTCAAATTTTGTGCAGCTACCTCCCTCCGACGTGGCCAAGGTAGGCTTGATCACGTCGGAGGGAGCTAGCTGCACAAAAAATATGACCAGTACCGGAGGCTGTAGTTACAGTTTTGTGTATTCCTGATTATGAATGTAGTTGACACCCGAAACATGTAGAGGGAACTTGCAGAATAATAAATAGACTGCTTTGTGCTGCATCTCGTTGGACAATTATTAATATAAACACAAGTTTCGTTCCACTGAAAGTTTATTGTTTCTTCTCGATTGAGCCATAACACAACGGGGTGTGTTCTATTAAACAACCAGTTAATTCTATTTAAGGGAAGTACCCTTGTTTGGTGTGAAAGTGATATGAACTAAATAATACAACCTGCTTACAAAATACGCATCCTTTAATGTTCATACGGGTAGTAAAAATAGATGATGCTGTGTTTGAAAATTTTAAAATTACCTTCCATTGGAAATTAGTCATTTCGTACGGACATTCAAAGTGAAAGTCAACAGATATAAATTGATTCATAGAATCCAGTTGTGTTTTGTGTTTTCGCAACAGCTCATTCGTTGTCTACTGACACAGCCGCATCGTCAACAGGAAGAAAAACAGAAATGCAGATAAGCTAAATGAACCTGCAGCAACATAATCCAACGGTTTAGCACAGTCAGTGACAAAGTCCGTAATTGACACTGAGATTCAGTGGCTGCAGCAGATAATACAGGAAAAAAATGTAGTTGCGTCTACCATAACGTGTACGGATCGTTGCCGGTCCTAGGAAATATGAATGTAACAGAATAAAATGGAATGGAGTGGAATGAGCAGAGAAAGAAACAAAAAAAGTAATTGTGAATATTAACTTTAAAAAATAGGCATTTTAGAACATTTTCGACAAAATTGCTCTATTTAACAGTTCAAAATGTCATCGTGTTATCCATGAATTTATTAATTTAAATGAGCTATGCAACTTACTTAAGTAAAATTTCTGAAATTACAAGCAGTCTGTCACAGTCTGTTATTCCCAATTTCTTCAAAAGAGGAAATTGTTTTTCGTTTGGAATTGTCAAATATTAAAATACACAGGGGAGTAAATTATCGGTCCGTAGAACTATTTATTAATTGCAGGTCTCTTTAATATTATCCTGCACTCTACAGTTGCAAGTAGTGTTTTTCCTACAGTTTTTGTGAAACATGTTTTAAAATAATAATTTAACTTCATGTTTGGCTGCAACAGACTAAAAAGTCTAATGATATTTCGTCATATGACTTAAGTAAATTTTCAGTACTGATGACATTGCGTAGAGTACAAATATTGTTCTGAACGGATGATACTAGTTGCATTGGAAGATTTTATTTTTTAGATATCAGATTATCGAGCGCAAGTAGTATCTTTCGTTCCGGATCGAATTAAGCTTACCACAAAGTCTATCCAGTAGCGGAATTTAAAAAATCTTCGAGTCAGATGCAAAATAGAATTTCCTTGGCCATCCGAATGAGTTAATATCTTCAAGGAACATTATCCCGTGCTGTTGAATTTGTACGTGGCTATGTCATATCACTGATTTATAGGTGGCATTGATCCATATGAAGAAATAGAAAGATTAAAGGAAGCACGCTAGATTCTTCCTTATGTACTTTAGAAGATTTCACTTACATTTGAAAGCGTCTTAGATGTTACAATTATGCAGTCACATTGACATGTAAGTAAGTATATATTCGTTGGTAAATCAGCATGATTCGTATTTATTTAGCTGCAATGTATTCAGTAACGCAGGCCTATTTTCTTTAAAAATTACAGCTACAATATTGAATACTGTAGCTGAAGTGCAGAAGAAATATATTTCGATTTCGTTTTTCCTGACGTGACGGGCGTCACTTCCTGCGGGCACCACTCTTTGGAAACTGAGATAATGAAATACAATTCCATACTGTGTTGTTCTTTTGTTTACTTGTTCCATTTTTCTTAATTCAAATCTTATTTGTTTTGTGAACTAGAGCAGATGTCTTTAAATATATGTATATTTACACACACACACACACACACATATATGTATATATATATAAGGTAATTTTCTAACTGTTCAAACTCTGTCATTTCACGCCTGTGTAAGTTAAGCAACATGACGGGTAATGTAAGGCAATAATTGACATTTCACGTAAGTTTAGCTGCACATTTACTAAAAACATTTTTCACCCTTACGTGAGATCCTAGTATGGCTTTCATTCGTGGTTCTTTCAAATATTTCCATTCACTTATGTTTTCTAAGATAATATTTGTTCAGAAAATTTAATATGAAATAGAGCCGAAATAAAAAAGTTGACATCGTCAAAATAATTTAAGCATTTGCTATGACGCCTTTCTTCCAAACTGAATTTAATTCATTGCAGACATACATGCAGCCTCCAGAAATATTTTGATCCAGGGCCTGCACTTGATAATGATACAGTATGCTACACAATAAGTATACGTATATATTTTGAGAATATAAATCACATTTTTGCACTTTTAATTCTTAGCAATGTTTTAACACAGACCAACAGCATTTGTAATGCAGTTTGAAAATATAAATGAAATATTAACAGTAAAGATTACTTTTAAGATCTAGGTTATAATTAAAATTGAACTCAAAGTAGTACTGTGTGAAGATGTAGAATGAACATCCTTCCCTCACGAGAGGTTCCTTTAGCGGAATTCAATGTTCCGTATCATTCCGTGAACTTACTGTTCATCTGAGCGAGTAGTAAAGAAACTTTCTGCGTAACTCTGCTGTGCAACAGGCACTTCATATGCAGTGATTACAATTCCGAGACGGAACACAATGTATCAACACCTAACGGTATGACAGAAATCGATAAATGAATTAAAATTCCAAGATGTTTTGACGGTTGGCATTCTCATAGAGAATTGCGAAATTTTACAAAGAACTTTCACAACTTCGACGGAATTTCTATGATATCTGCGACTCGTAGTCCTTGTTTTTGCTGTTCAGATGCTCATTCTCTGAGTTGTCAGCTCGTAATAAATCCCTTGCTTTTGCTTATCCCATACCATTTATGCTAGCAGCTAATACATACTAATATATTTGTGCGTTCTGGGAAACGTTCATTCTTCTCTTGAAGTAGAGGGGTTTGTATACCGTATATGATATTTATTGGGTATATTTCCGGAATGCACCCAAAGTGAAATTTCTATTTCTAAATATCAACACAATCTAAGACTTGGTGATGGAATAATTCAATATGTTTCAGGATATAGTTTTCGGGAATATATTATTCTCATTTCTCTTCGGCACTGCAGTGAGCTACCGAGGGATATTTACTTCTCAAAGCTGTAGTAATGAATTTGGCCAAAATCCTGGCCTCTCCTATACGAAATTCCGCGACCGTTTGAGACATAGATGTCTACTTCGTAGAGACGTCACTCAAGAACATTGTGGCTTAACAGAGGGATAACTTATTACATAGAGCTAAAATTCGCTCTTTGTAAAAATTGACAGAATTTGAGGGCGTTTAAGATATTTCAATATGGCGGGAAGAACCTGTGACTTTTTTATAACAAGTGGTTAAATCGGTTGGGTCTACAAGCAAAACGACAGTGGTAGCAATTTGGTGCTGTTAGATACTAGCCATCTTGTAATAAAAACTGCAACATTTTTTCACTTCTGTATAACGCTGACTCTTTCTTAAGCCTCTTGTCTGTAATTTAAATTCGCTTTCCGTGGACGCGAAAAGCAACATGACAAGAAGTACCATCCTGAGGATATTATGGAATGGTATAAAAATAATGTTTTTCTGTGTAGCAGAATAGGAAAAAACAGTTAGTATTTTTAATAGAGTGAAACTGTACATTGAAATAACTCTAGCGTATTACCAGTATTCTTCTCAGGAGAGAGCAGGTGACAAATTACGGAAATTCTTTTAGCAACACCCAAGTTTTTAATTCAAGTTGTCTAGGTTGTTTAGGTGGTACCAGTGTCACTTTAAATTCTTAATACCTGACCACTTTAGAGACAAAAGTTTGGAGTCGAAAGATGAAAAATTTTGAAATTTTATTGAGATGTTAAAGAAGCAATGTTACAACATTTCTATTAAGAATCCAGTGTTCTAGCAGAGATATACAGCAGTCCACAAGAAGGAACCGCCATGTCTTCTTAGAGAAATGAGGGAGAAGCTTTAACATGGAAAAAAGAAAAAAATAATATTTCCTAAACTGGCAAGTTTCCACACTGTCGCAAGATTTCCCAGTGGCAGAAGAGAGATTTTTATTCCAATCTTTTCCGTCTCCGCAGACACGGTGGGCTAATAAGCTTGAGGAGAGAGTAAGATACACTCTTTAACACACAGTTGCACATTATACTCCTCTCCTTCGTGCAGTAATATGTGCTACTTTCATTCACTATTTTCATACTGAAAAAAATATACGTGTAGAACCTAATATATCTTCTTTCAGAAAATATTTGACATATTACGAGATATGAAATTCTCACAGCAGTACTAAGAAACATCGACGTATTTTGCGATACGATGCCTGTTGTTCTATAAAGATTTGCAGACGTTTCGGATGATAGTTTTAACTCCAGGTTTCGTTTCTTTCGCCTTCATAGACCTGAAGATAAAGGAAGGTTTATCATAAGAAACGTCTTTAATTATTTACCAAAGGGCAAGTCTTCATATCATAGAAGTTGAACTCCTGTTTTCACTTTAACATATAACACCGGATTGATTATGAGGATCCTTCAAAGATCCATCAAAGAATCTCTTTAATGGTTCCTTGCATACAGAACTGTCGGGTAATAACCATAATATTTATAATCTCTATTCACTACAGAATGTAATAAATATAGGATCTTGCTCTTGAGGGCATTCGTAGTCAGAAATATTATGAGAGAAATGATTATATCCTCAAGTGTTGCAGAATTATGATAATCTAAGGGTAAAATATTAAAGAGAGGGAACGATTACACACATTAAACGTTGGTTGTTGAGTTTATTCTCATGGCTTAAAATGATCACGCTCAGTTTCAATACACGCTCTGGCATTTTTTAAAATTACATTAAATAACAGGAATGCTTTTCTAAAGTGTATGAAAAATTATGCACAAGGAAAAATCTTATTTCGGGACACAAAATGGCTCCTTAGCAATATGTCATATAGGGGTCGTGACGATCAAGCAGTTTGAACCTGCGCAGTAGGCTGTACAACATGGCCGCTCCACTGTCAACTTGCACCGTGGAAGAGCAACGAAGCGTTATTCGTTTTTTTGTGGTCAGAGGATGTGAAACCTTCCGAAATCTACAGAAGAATGAAGGTTCAGTATGGATACAATTGTCTGAGGCAGGGGAGAGTGTATGAATGGGTGGAAAGATTTCGAAAAGGACGACAAAATATCAGTGATGAACACCGGAGTGGGAGACCAGTTAGCGTGGCAAGTGAGGCAGTGAAACAGCAAGTCGAGCAGCGAATCCGTGACTACAGGCGAGTCACTGTTGATGAAATTGCTGCAGCATTCAACATGAGTCTGGCTCTGCGTACAATATTGACCATAATGACCTCGGGTATAGGAAAGTGTGTAGCAGATGAGTCCCAAGGCAGTTGTCCGATGATCACAAGCGTGCACGGCAGACGATTTGTCAGGAGCATTTGGACCATCATGCTGGTGAAGGAGTTGCTTTTCTCCATCGAATTGTGGCAGGAGACGAGTCCTGGGTGTACCATTATGAACCAGAGAGTAAGAGACAATCGATGCAGTGGAAGCAACCGTCGTCTCCGGCCAACAAAAAATTCAAGACACAGGCTTCCGCTGGGAAAATCATGTTGACCATCTTTTGGGATGTCAGTGGCCCTATATTGGTGCATTTTCAGGAAAAGTGTCAAACTGTGACTAGTGTTCGATACAGTGACATGCTAGTGAACGAGTTGAAGACCGCGATACGATCGAAACGCCGGGGAATTCTCTCAAAAAGATTACTGTTGCTTCACGACAACGCCCGTCCCCATACGGCTGCGCATGCAGTGGATACATTATTTGATCTGAAAACTGGGGTGTTGAAACATACACCATACAGTCCGGAATTGGCGCCATCGGACTTTCACTTGTTTGGACCTATGAAAGAACATTTTCGGGGCCACAAGTTTGCAGATGACGAAGAGGTAGTGGAGGCGGTGCAAAGTTGGTTAAAGGCCATGCCAAAAAGCTTTTTTCTAGAGGGCATCCGCAAGCTTGTGGACAGGTGGACCAAGTGTGTTGCGAAGCAGGGGGACTATGTCGAAAAATAAG
>Ga0131853_10019235_pt1 | contig 12429 bp, 9 predicted proteins | sample TergutLab28metaG_FD_92764 | JGI IMG/M metagenome (GOLD analysis project Ga0131853, IMG submission 92764) | Labiotermes labralis P1 segment gut microbial communities from Petit-Saut dam, French Guiana - Lab288 P1 (version 2) (version 2) | ecosystem: Host-associated > Arthropoda: Insects >...
CGTGGAAGAATGGGCAGGGCTTGGAGTGATTCAAGCTCAAATATTGCTATGAGTATTATTTTAAAGCCTGATTTAGAACTTTATTTGGCCTCACAAATAACTCTTCTAGCTGGAATTGCGGTTTCAAGAGTTGTAGAAAATTCAAAAATAAAGTGGCCTAACGACGTTATTATAGGAAACAAAAAAGTTTGCGGAATTCTTACTGAAAGTGTTGATGGAAACAGCTTAATTGTAGGCATTGGCATAAATGTGAATAATGAAAGTTTTCAAGAAGATCTTAGAGAAAAAGCCACATCTTTGTTTTTGGAAACAGGCAAAAAATATAGTCGAACAGAAATTATAGAAAAAATTATTACCGAGTTTGATGATATGTACAAGATTTTTAAAAAGCAAGGAATCTCACAATTTATAGCAGAATATAAAAGTCTTTGTGTAAATATTGGCAGAGATGTTGTGGTTTTGTATTCAAGTAGGGAAGTTAAAGGCATTGCGGTGGATATTTCGCCAAGTGGCGAGCTTATTGTAAAAGCAGAAGATGGGATGGTAGAAAAAATATCATCTGGCGAGGTTTCGGTTAGGGGTTTGTATGGGTACATTTAAATTTGATAACAATGTGTTTTTTGCGCCAATGGCAGGCTTTTCGGATTTAACATTTAGGAGGCTTTGCAAAGAGCAGGGTGCAGGGCTTGTTTTTACTGAGATGATTAGTGCAAAGGGGCTTTTTTACAATAATGACAATACAAAAGAACTTTTAGAAACAACTGAAGATGAGTGGCCTACTGCTGTTCAAATTTTTGGCTCAGACCCTTTGATTATGGCAGATATGGCGAAAAAAATTGCGGAAGAATACCCTTTTGATATGGTTAATATCAACATGGGTTGCCCTGCTAATAAAATTGTTAAAAATGGCGATGGCTCGGCACTTATGAAAAATCCTGAATTGGTCAAAAAAATCGTTGATGCTGTTGTAAAGAAGGTAAAAAAGCCTGTTACTGTTAAGATTAGAAAAGGGTTCGATGAAGGCAATGTTAATGCGGTTTTAGTGGCTAAAATGGCAGAAGAAGCTGGTGCTTGTGGCGTTATCGTTCACGGCAGAACTAGAGAGCAATTTTATAGCGGACTTGCCGATTGGGATATAATAAAAGAAGTTAAAGAAAACGTAAAAATTCATGTAACCGGAAATGGCGATGTTGTTTGCCCTATTTCAGCTAAAAAAATGCTTGATTATACTGGGGTTGATGCGATTATGATTGGGCGTGGAGCTTGTGGGAATCCATGGGTTTTTAAGCGTGTTTCACACTTTTTGGAAACAGGTGAAATTTTACAAGAGCCAACTTTAGACGAAAAAATAAAAATGATTTTAAGGCACACAACCATGCTTATCGAAAAAAAAGGTGAGTACATGGCTGTTCGTGAAATGCGAAAACATATTGGGTTTTATATAAAAGGGCTTAAAAATGCTACAGATGCAAGGCTTTCAGTTAACAAAGCAAAAACTTATAAAGACATAGAAGAGGCACTTTTTTCATACCTATTATAGTATGAGAGAGGTGTTTTTTATGGCTTCTAAGTTTGCTATTATAGATTTTATTAAAAATAAAGAAGAAATTAATGTTAAAAGAGGGCTTATAAAAAAGATGTCTGAAAAAATTTTTGATGGATACATAAAAAAATTTAACCCGTTTGTTTTAATACCTACAAATTTATTGGATGCAGAGGGGTATTATGTAAGCCTTCCCATAGAAAAAGATTTTGCCTACAGGAGTATTGGCTTAGCTGAGGATCTTCTGGATAGAACCCTTATAAGTCTGTACGATTTAGATGTTAGAACGGCGATAATTCCGAGGGAGTTTTCTCACGTTGCTAGAGAGGGCATTATAGTTGCTAGAAAGGAATACATTTTACCATATTTTTTGATGGAAATTATAGAAAAAGGCCTTAAAATAGTTAAAAAGGATCTTAAAACTGCCGAAATTATTTTGATTGCAGACGATTTAGAAGTATCTGCTTGTTGCGTAGATATGATTTATTCGAATGTGAATTTTCTTTCAGTTCTTGCAAAAGATAAGAATAGTTACGAATATTTTAAAAGTATCCAAAGTGAAATCTTTAATGACTGTGGGCTAAATCTTCAAGTTTTTTCAGATGGAAAAGAAGTTATTAAATCGGCCGATATTATTATTGATACATCAAGCTCTTATAAAAGTGCGTATTACTACAAAAAAGATGCTATTTTTATTGACTTGTCGGGTAATTATGAAAAATTTCGGGAACTTTTTGTAAAAAGGCAAGACATGATTTTTATCAATAATATTACAGTTAGAGTAGAGGAGCAAAAATTTAAAGCGGACGAATTTTTTATGTATATGTATACCACAAATAGGGACTTTAGACGGTTAAACGGGAAAAATCATATAAAAATTGCAGAAAACATATCAAAGAAAAATATTAAACTATCAAGTATTTTGTGTGAAAATGTTGTGTTAAAGGTATAATTTATTTGCTCAAATGTTTTTTATATGATATAATGCTTTTATTGCTGAAAACTATTTTAGGAGGAATAAACATTATGAAAATTCATTATTATTCTGGTTGGTTCGCTGAGGCTTTGCCTGCAAATTATTTGAAATCTTTATGTAATGATATTACGGATAGAAAATCGCTTGTTTTGGTTTGGGGATGTTGGGGTGGAGCGGAGCTTATTGATTTTGTTAAAGAAAGTTGGCTTAATCCCAGCAGAATTGTTTTTGATGAATATCATCTGGTAGACGACGAAAAAACAAAAGAAGAAGGGCATAGGCTTATTAAGGAAGCCTCTGTACTTTTAATTCTTGGAGGTGATACAAAGCCACAAGCCGATTTTTTTGCTGAATACGAATTGGCTGCACCTATTAAAGAGAGCAATGCAAATGTTATTATGGGTTTTAGTGCAGGTGCTAAAAACATGGCTTCAAAATGGGTTGCTGCAAAAAGCCCTCGTTATGAGGCAGATGAAACAACTATTTATGAAGGACTTAAGTTAAACAATTTTTGTTATGTTCCATATTTTTTGCTAGATATGGACGAATTGGTTAAAAATGACATGTTAACATTATCACAAGAAATTGATATATATGCCACAAGTCCTGAAAGCTTTATTCGTACAAATGGCGATAGAGTTACAGCTTTTGGTGATGTGTACTTAATTTCAAATTCAAAGATAGAAAAAATAGGTAATTAGAATACAAGAAAGCGGATACCTAAAAAGTATCCGCTTTTGCATTACCGCATTAGCTACTAAAATCCTCCAACAACCGTAAAAGCTCAACTTCTCCGCTAACGTGGATGCCCCTTAACAATCTTTCCCTGTCTTCTTGAGGCAGTGCACTAATAGCAATGCTGGTTACTTCCCGAAGATTGTTTCCATTTATTGAGTTACCATGAAAAATTGCGATATGTCCGCCCAAAACACCAACAATATAGCTTTCTGTGCGTATTGTAGAAATTTCTTTACGCAGAATAATTTCAGAAGACTCAAAACTAACAATATCCCAAGAAGAAAACACAGAAGCGACTTCTTCGTGTGTTTTACCAGCCATAAAGTTTGGCAGGGTATCTCGAACAATTTCAACACTCATATCTTCTAAATTTATATATTGGTAGATAATTTCTGCCCCAACAGATGCCAAAATCTCAACCTCTTCTACCGTAGAAATTGGTAAGATAGAGGCGTATACAAACTCTGTTTCGTCTACAAATTCTTCTGAATCAAGTAAAATTTCTTCATCTGGAAATTCTCTAAATCTATTATAACTAAGTCTTGCGACACCAACTAAAATAGCAACACATACACCTAATAAAGCTAAAAGCCGTATAGATTTCATAAAAATCACCTCATTTTCTGAAAGTATTACCAAAAAACGAGGTGATTATACTATATTATTAGGTGAATATATTTATTGTGTTGAGAACTGTCTTGTTATTACAGCTTTTGCAATGTATATTTCTAGCACTGGATTGCTTCAGGTGCGGCATGTGTTATTTTTGTAATGCTTGAACCCCTCACAATAACAATTGGAAGCTCAACGACATCAGCAAATTTTTCTGTTCGTCATATCGTACTGAATCAAGTTTAGCACGATATGACGGCGAATCTGTATTTTTTGTTTCGTTACAGGTTTATTGGCTTGTTGATGATAGAACCTTTAATTTATTTAAACCATCTGTTTAAAAGCCTTACAATCATTCTGTCAAGCGAAATACGTTCAATGTTTTCTGCGGTAACAAGAGAAGATCGTCCCACTTCCTTGCCCTCGGCAGTGTAAATAACTTCGCCTGCTTTGGTTCCCGCAGCAACAGGTGCATCAAGCGAATCTAAAAGTTCGACTCTGCTTTCAAGAGCAACATTGTTACCTTTAGGCATAATCACACTTATTTCTTCTTGTACTACAACACGAACAGATTCAGCTTGGCCTTTATTTACAGCAACTTCACCTTTTTCAGTGCCAGCTTCGTAGCCTTTTTCTATTCGGTAGTTTGCAAAGCCATAATCTAATAATTTTTTTGCTTCGCCAAAGCGTGTAACCGAATCGGGTGCACCTAATATAACTGCTATAAGTTGTAGCCCATCACGCTCGGCTGTTGCAGAAATACAAAATAGTGCCTGGCTTGTAGAGCCAGTTTTAAGTCCTGTTGCCCCCCTATATGTTCTTAGTAAGCGGTTTGTGTTAGAAAGTCCAAACTCGGATTCGCCTCTTGCGGTTCTGTGTATAATTGTGTCCATCCAGATTGTTGTGAACTCAAATACTTCGGGGTGTTTTGTGATAAGCTCTCTTGACATTATTGCAATATCTCTTGCACTTGTAACATGGCCTTCGGTATCAAGCCCAGATGCGTTCATGAAATTTGTATTTTTCATGCCAAGCTCTTTGGCTTTTTCGTTCATTTTCTGAACAAAACCTTCTTCACTACCAGCGATAAATTCTGCCATTGCAACTGAGGCATCGTTCGCAGAAGACACAACAATACTTTTAGTTAAATCGCGAACAGTTTGCATTTCACCGGGTTCTAAAAATATTTGAGAACCGCCCATGTTTGCAGCATGTTCAGATGTTGTTACCATGTCGTCCCATTTAATTTTGCCTTGTGCAATCGCTTCGTAGATTAAAAGCATTGTCATAACTTTTGTAACAGATGCGGGTGGCAATTGCTCATCGGCATTATGTTCTACAATAACCTTACCTGTTTCAGGCTCCATCAAAATAGCAGCTTTTGCGTTTATGTTAAAAGAATTAGCACTATTGGCTTCTTGCGAAAAAGCGTAATTTTGTGTGAGTCCAAAAAGCATAGCAAGAGCTAGCATTAATACGGTCGCTTTTTGTAACAAAAAACCAAATTTTACGCTTATGTTTTTTCTTCGAAAAAAACATTTAGCTAAATTTGATTTTATTGTCCTAAATGAGCTCCCTTTCAAACATATTGTTTTTTTATTCATAAAAAAGTCCTCCCTATATTTACTAAACATAGGGTGGACTTTTTTTGAAATATTATACATTATAGTAGTTTCGACCAAACTTCTTTATTACAAATTGCTTCAAACCCGATTTTTTCATAGAATGAAACTGCATCAGATGCACCAAAAACTAAGCAGTATTTAGCACCTGAAAGTCTTGTTTTTTCTATATTATCGTTAATTACAGCAGATGCGAGGCCCATTTTGCGATATTTTGGCACAGTTGCGAGAGGCTCTAAATAGGCATATTTGTTTTTCTTATCAAACCAAAAGGCAGTGGCACAGGCATAATCGCCATTTTCATGGGCTGCAATGCTAAGTAGAGATTTATCGAAGTTAGGAGCACTCCACATTCTTATATTGCCATCGATATAATCAGAAGGCGGCTCACCATCACGCCCAAAAGCTACCCAAAAACAGTTAATTAGCTTGTTTAAATCCATTTCGTTGCCGTTTATGATTTTAAAACCATCAGGGAGTTTAGGGCTTTTGAAATTGTTTTCGTATTGAAATTTGTGTATAGGCTTAAATTCTCCAAGAGTATAGCCATTATTTTTAAGAAGTTGCTGTTTTTCAATTTCTTTATCGGTTATACATACACTAAGAGTTTTAACACCATCTTTCAACGAATATAATTCTTTTTCTGCCCATTCAAGCATTTCGGGTAGTAAAAAGCTATATTCTGGTTTTGTATGAAGATGTGCACTATCTGGTTTAAATTCATAGGCAACAATGGCAACAATATTACCATCATGTTCCCAAATGCCCATACGATGTGCACGAATATAATCAAATATCCAATGATGGTGCTTATTTTCAAAAAACGGTGGAATTAAGAAGCTATTAAGAGTTTTTAAATCATAAGTTTCAGCTAAAAAATTATAAACTTTAGGGTAATCAACTAAAAGATTATATCTTCTTTGTGTTATATTCATTTTATCAACCTCCTAAATATTGAAATGGAATAACAAGGAAGTAATGCCCCGGTGTGCGAGTTGTACGAATCCAAGCATCAGGGTCAAATTGGCCATTTTCATCTAAAGTTACAGTGAAGTAGTGTGTACCACGGCCATCGGTTACTATTGTAATTTGAAGTTCGCCATCTTCAAATAAATCAATAACATCAGGATCCCAAATATTAGGTTCAATCGAACCTGATTGATTTTCTCCCATAGTAAAATAATGCCTATTACCGTTTTCGTCTTCAAAAGTCACGCCGCTTAGAAATAGTGTTCCTGCACCGATGTAGTTAAAAATTAGATACCCCTCGTTTGGCGTTAGTAAATCAATTTCGCCAACACTAGCAAGTGGAATAATAAGCCATTCATCGTTTTCAAAATCATGCTCAACTGCAATGATAGAAAAGTTATAAAGAGGTACATCGGCTTGAATGAGTAAGCTAACTCCCCAACCATCTTCTGAAGGCTCATTGCCACGAGCCAATTGAACTTGGTTATAGTCTAATGTGTGGATAGTATTGATGTTTCCAAGTAATGGGTCATTTTCTTCAAATAATCGTACAATAGTAAGACCAAAGTCGCTTGCAAGTTGAGGTAGCGGAATGGCATCTTCTACGTAAAGAGTTTCGTTATAGTCTGGCGGGGCTTCCTCAAGCACCAGCGTTGATTGAGTGCAGGCATTAAGAATTATGATTGAGAGTAACAAAGCCAGCAGTGTTAAAATCATTTTTTTCATTTTATTAATCTCCTAAAAAGGCAACTAAAAGCAAAATACTTTTAGTTGCCCTTAATTATATTATTTCTTTCTTTTTTGTAAAAAGTCAGGGATAACAAACCTTGAGTTATCATTATTCATTTCTCTAAACGGCCTTTGCTCTGGAGCAGGCGGTTGATTTTCTGGTGTTGCACCTTGCGGAGTTTGTTGTTGCACTGGCTGGTTTTCTGGTTTCCTATCTTGCCCAACAGCAGGTGGATGGGCATTTTTTTCAACCTCTATAAATTGTTGTGGCTTAAATTCTGTCATAACAGGGGCAACATAGTCCATATCGTCTGCAATGCCTGTTGCGATAACAGTAACAATAATTTCATCTTTAAGGCTAAGGTCTTCAGAAGTACCTAAAATGATTTCAGCATCAATAGAAGTATCAGCACCAATGATGTCAGAAGCAATACTTGTATCGTTTAAAGAAAGCGTATCATCACCAGCGATGCTAATAAGAAGGTTTTTAGCACCCTTGATAGTCGTTTCTAAAAGAGGGCTGTTTATAGCCATTTTAGCAGCTTCTTCTGCTCTATTTTTGCCCTTAGCACGGCCAACACCCATATGAGCCACGCCTTTGTTTTGCATGGTTGTTCTAACATCGGCAAAGTCTAAGTTAATCATGCCTGGTTTACCAATAAGGCTTGAAATACCTTCAACGCCCTGTCTTAAAACTTCGTCCGCTTTTTTAAAACTTTCTTTAAGTGAGGTATCTTTATCAATAATTTCTAAAAGTTTTTGGTTAGGGATAACAATTAAAGTATCAACATTTTTCTTGAGCTCTTCTATACCGCGAAGGGCATTATCCATTCTTTTCTTGCCTTCAAACGAGAAAGGCTTTGTAACAACACCAACGGTTAGAACGCCTTGTTCTTTTGCAATTTCTGCAATAACGGGTGCAGCACCTGTTCCTGTGCCACCGCCCATTCCGGCTGTTATAAATACCATATCTGCACCAGATAGTGCCGATGCAATTTCTGCGTGAGATTCTTGTGCAGATTTTTCGCCAACCATAGGGTCGCCGCCTGCACCAAGCCCACGAGTAAGCTTTTCGCCAAGTTGGATTCTTGTAGGTGCTTTACTAATTTCAAGTACCTGATAATCTGTGTTTACCGCAATAAAATCGATGTATTCAACATTATCTTCAATCATTCTATTTACAGCGTTATTTCCACCGCCACCAACACCAATAACTTTTATTTTAGCATTTGTATTTTGGTTTGCTACTATATCTATCAAAGCAATTACCTCCCGAAGTTTATAAATTTTGCTTTATCTTTAAGTGTTTGGTTGAAAAAATGGTTCAACCGATATATTTTCTAAGAACAATCTTCCGCCGATAAGCTTGTAAGCTTCAAGTGTTGGAAGAATTTCTTTAAGAGTTCTAAGTTTCATGTCTAAATCTTGATTATTTCCAAGACGCACGTTTATTCTGTGGTAGAAAAAGTTTATGTCATTCTCATCGGTTAAAACTACTCGAACAATGTCTTGGTCTATTTCGTATTTTTCAAAAAGTGCTGTTAATGTAAGCATTATATTAAAAGCACCGGTATTTTCAACGTTTAACGGCTCGCCCAAAACAAAGCCACCAATAGGCCTAAGCCCTATTATAACAGGCAATCTTTCCGTCATATACGATCGTATTTCTAAAACTCTGCCTTCACGGTCTATGTATAAAAAATTATTGGTGCCGTGCTCTACATAACCACGGACAACTCTTTCAACGAGATTTACTTCTACTGTTCTCGAAAAAAAATCTCTTGTAATTTCTACAGTATCTATGTAAGGATTTTGCCTAAGCTTGTTTCTTGCAGCTCGCGGACTTAATGTAAAAATATTTTGACCAGTATCAAATTCTATTATCTCAATTATTTCGCTATTTGTCAATCTATTATTACCGATTATTTGAATTTCTTGAACAGAAAATATTGGAGAGATGGCAATAAGCACCAAAATTACTGCAAATAGTGCAATATATATCAATTTTTTGTTTTTCATTGCATAATTTCCCCCAATTTTTAATGATACATAAAAGGGAGCCATAAAGACTCCCCTTATTATAACATATTTATTATTGTTGTGCAAGCCTTGCATAAATCAAGCTTCGAAAACTGAGATTTTAGCGTCGCAGACATTAATCCGCAGGTCAGGCTTTGCCTGAGCGAGGATAATCAGCGACCGCAAAATCTTGCGTAGCAAGGTTTTGAAGATGATTAGCTCATGCAGTAAATAAAGCTCGTGAAAAGCCCAAAGTACGTAAGTACGACGGCTTTTCACGAAATAATTTATTATTGCTCTGCAAGTCTTCTATAGCTTTCGTAGCGTTTTTTAGCATCTTCCGCTGCTGCTGCGAATAATCTATCCGCTTCCTCAGGGAATGCAATTCTAAGTGAAGAGTACCTAACTTCACCATCGATAAACTCTTGGAAGCTTGCAGTTGGCTCTTTAGAGTCCATAATGAAAGGATTTTTGCCTTCATCTGCAAGAAGAGGGTTGTATCTGTATAAGTGCCAGTAACCTGCATCAACAGCTTTTTTAATTTGGTTTTGAGTTGTACCCATACCAGTTTTAATACCATGGCTAATGCAAGGAGCGTAAGCGATTACAACAGATGGGCCAGGGAATGCCTCTGCCTCAACAATTGCTTTAATTGTTTGAGCTTGGTTTGCACCCATACCGATTTGAGCAACATATACATAACCGTAGCTCATAGCCATCATACCAAGGTCTTTCTTTCTAATTTTCTTGCCAGATGCCGCAAATTTAGCAATTGCACCAGTTGGTGTTGCTTTAGAAGATTGACCGCCCGTGTTTGAATAAATTTCAGTATCCATAACTAAGATGTTTACATCTTCGCCAGAAGCTATAACATGGTCTAAACCGCCGTAGCCAATGTCGTAAGCCCAGCCATCGCCACCAAAAATCCATTGAGATTTTTTGCATAAATATTCTTCATGCTTTAAAATATGTGCAGCAAGGTCTTTACATTCGCCTTGGCAAACTGTTGAACATTCTTTTAAAGAGGCAACTAAATCATCTGTAGCTTTTCTGTTTTTCTTGCCGTCTTTCATAGTAACAATATATTCGTTGATAAGAGGCTTAATTTCTGCTCTATCCGTAATTTCTAGCATACGCTCGAGCTTCATTTTTAAACCTTCGCGGATTTTTTCAACGCCTAAGAACATACCTAAGCCGTATTCTGCATTATCTTCAAATAACGAGTTTGCCCAAACAGGGCCGTGGCCTTTTTCGTTTTTAGTATAAGGCATTGAAGGAGCAGAACCACCCCAGATTGAAGAACAACCTGTTGCGTTTGCAATATACATTCTATCGCCAAATAATTGAGTGATAAGTTTTGTGTAAGGTGTTTCACCGCAACCAGCACATGCACCAGAGAACTCTAGAAGTGGTTGTTCAAACTGGCTACCTTTAACTGTTGTTGGGTCTAATGGGTTTTCTTTCTTAGAAAGATTTAAGCAATATTCCCAATTTTCCATTTGGTTGTATTGAGTTTCGATAGGCTCCATAACTAAAGCTTTTTCTTTAGCAGGACAAGTTTGAACACAAACGCCGCAGCCGTAGCAGTCAAGCGTGTCAACTTGGATTCTGTAGTTGTAATTTTCAAGTCCTTTGCCTATTGCTTTTAATGTTTCAAAAATAGCAGGGCCGTTTTTAGTTTCTTCTTCTGTTGCTAAGAAAGGCCTAACAGTTGCATGAGGACACACGTACGAGCATTGGTTACACTGGATACAGTTTTCTTTAATCCAAACAGGTACGTCAACCGCAACACCACGTTTTTCGTATTCAGAAGTTCCTTGAGGGAACGTTCCGTCTTCTCTTCCAGCAAATGCAGAAACAGGCAGATAATCGCCTTTAAGTGCATTAACAGGCATAGCAACATCTTTGATAAATGCAGGAACGTTTGGCTCTTGTTTAGGAGGACATTCTACAGTTTTCCAAGCCGCAGGAACATCAATTTTAACAAACTGGTCAAGCCCTGCATCAACCGCTGCATTGTTCATGTTGATAACCGCATCGCCTTTATTTCCATAAGACTCCAAGATTGCATCCTTCATGTACTTAACAGCTTCTTCAATAGGAATAACCTCTGCAAGCTTAAAGAATGCTGCTTGAAGTGTTGTGTTTGTACGATTGCCAAGACCTAATTCTCTAGCAATTTTTGTTGCATCTATAGTGTAGAATTTAATATCGTTATTTGCAATATAACGCCTCATAGAAGCAGGAAGCTTTTTGTCAAGCTCATCTACGCCCCACTCGCAGTTAAGAAGGAACGAGCCACCTGGCTTAATTTCTTCAACCATGTCATATTTATCAACATAAGAAGGAATATGGCAAGCAACAAAATCTGCCATTTTAACTAAGTAAGTAGATTTAATTGGCTCTTTACCAAATCTAAGGTGAGATTGAGTTATACCACCAGATTTTTTAGAGTCATAGCTAAAATATGCTTGAGCGTATAGATCTGTATGGTCGCCAATAATTTTGATTGAGTTTTTGTTAGCTCCAACAGTTCCATCAGACCCAAGACCCCAGAACTTGCAGCTAATTGTGCCTTTAGTTGTAACGTCGATTTCTTCGCCAACTTCTAAAGAAAGGTTTGTAACATCATCAACAATGCCAACTGTAAACATTTTTTTAGGGTTTGCTTTGTTAAGCTCTTCGTAAACTGCAACAACTTGTGCAGGCGTAAAGTCTTTAGAACCTAATCCGTAACGGCCACCGATAATAAGTGGTTGAACCTTTTCATCGTAGAAAGCTGCACAAACATCTAAGAAAAGCGGCTCGCCAATTGCACCAGCTTCTTTAGTTCTATCTAAAACAGCGATTTTTGTAACTGATTTAGGAATAGCTTCTAATAATCTTTTAACAGAGAACGGTCTATAAAGTCTAACTTTAACTAAACCAACTTTTTGACCGTTTGCATTTAAGAAGTCAATAGTTTCTTCGATGGCATCATTTGCAGAACCCATACCAATGATGATTCTATCAGCTTCAGGGTGGCCATAATAGTTGAATAATTGATAATCTCTGCCTGTTAATTTGTTGATGTCTTGCATATATTTTTCAACAATTTCAGGAACAGCATCGTAAAAAACATTAGAGCTTTCACGAGCTTGGAAGAAAATATCAGGGTTTTGTGCCGTTCCTCTAAGCTCTGGTCTTTCAGGGTTTAATGCTCTTTTTCTAAAAGCATCAAC